>CAJDVF010000006.1_pt1 | contig 82891 bp, 71 predicted proteins | sample 7391391 | NCBI WGS metagenome assembly CAJDVF01 (sample SAMEA7055697, study PRJEB34461) | soil metagenome | biome: terrestrial ecosystem; feature: Peninsula; material: soil | place: Antarctica | collected 2016 | reverse complement strand
GCGAAGCTCCCCGTACGTCGTCCGTCCACGCTTCCACTGCTTGAGGATGAGCATACGCAGTCGGCGGTGCAGCCACCCATCCACGTCCTCGAAGACGCGGGGCGTGTCGGCAAGGCGGAAGTACGCCTTCCATCCTCGCAGGTAGCGCCCAAGCTCCGATACCACATGGGTGAGGCTCCGTCCACCGTTCCGGCTCGTGATCTGCCGGACCCGCTCCTTCATGGCCACCAGGGCCTTCGGCGACACTCGACGCTTAACCACGCCACCCGCGGCATACCAGAAGCTGTAGCCGAGAAATTTGGGGTCCCGCGCCGGGGCCACCGCGCTCTTGGATGCGTTGACCTTGAGATGAAGTTTCGCATACAGGCCGATGAGGCCCTGCATCACGCGCTCCCCCGCCCGCCTGGACCGCACATACAAGTGCGTATACACGTTGCAGTCGTCGGCGTAGCGTACGAAGCGATGACCGCGCCGTTCCAACTCCCGGTCCACCGTGTCCAGCAACACGTTCGCCAGTAATGGCGATAAGGGCCCACCCTGCGGCGTTCCCTCGCGCCGCTCCTGCACCACCCCGTTCGTCATGCCGCCCGCTCCCAAGATAGCGCCGGATAAGCCTGAGCACCCGTGTGTCCGCGATCCGCGTCGCCAGCTTCCCCATAAGCACATCGTGGTTGACCCGGTCAAAGAATTGCTCCAGGTCCACATCCACTACCCAGCGACGGCCACCCTGGACGTTCGGCCCTTCGCGCGCGGCGCGGTCCACCATCCCCGAAGCCCGCGGCTACTATGGCCTCTGCTGACTTCTCGCTCCGCTTGAGTCCAACGCGGACGCAGCGCCGCCCTTTCAGGCGCGAGGCGAGATCTCCCCAGGTAGGAACACTGACTGTCCCTGCACGAGCGCCGGATATACGGGACTTCCCGTTGGTCCGCTTCTTTCAGCGCTCCCCTCACGGTCGGCGCCTTGCGGTTCACTCGGGTCGTTGCGACCAACTCCCCAGAGGACTTACACCTCAAAGCCAGTGCCCATGCTGGGCACACCGTCATGCGCGCCTGCCATGATTGATGGCCACCGCGGGAGGGCGAGGCGGAGTCACGAGCGTCGCCCCGGCGCCGGAATCGTCCCGTTCTACCTCTCTGTCTTGCGCAACGCCCAAGAGCGGTGTTACACTCACATATAGCTCTACCTACACATAGGTGTAACTATACATGAGTGAAGCTAGCCCCTTGATCGACCGACAGGTCGAACGCGACGGCCTCCGAGCGCTGCTCGACCGGGGGGAACCCGCGCTGGCCCTACTCTACGGCCGGCGCCGCGTCGGCAAGACCCATTTGCTGAATAACGTCTGGCCGCGCGAGCACGTGTTCTACTTCACTGCGGCCGAGACGACCGAGGAGCAGAACCGAGCGACCCTGGTCCAGGACCTCGCAGACTGGTCGGGGCAGGAGCTACACGCCGGCGACTACCCGAGTTGGCGGACCGTCTTCCGCCTCCTGCTCGAGGCTCGCACACCTGGGCCCTTGGTGATCGTACTCGACGAGTTCCAGTACCTCGGCAAGGAGGTGGACGACCTCTCGAGCATCGCATCGGAACTCAACGCCGTGTGGGAGCAACCGCGCCCGAAGCGCCCCATTGTGCTCGTCCTGTCGGGGTCGGCCGTCAAGTCGCTGGAGGCGCTCAACGCCGGCGGGGCTCCCCTTTACGGCCGGTTCGCGTGGGTGGCCAAGGTTGACCCGTTTGACTACTGGCACGCCGCCGAGATGGTGCCCGTCAGGGCCCTCCGCGACCGGGTCCGCCTCTACGCCGCGTTCGGCGGCACCCCACGCTACCTCGCGGCGACCGACTCCAGTGCGTCGGTGGGCGACAACATCGCGAAGCTCCTCCTCGACCCCCGCGGCGAGGTGCGCATGCTGGTGGAGACAGCGCTGATCCAGGAGCGCGGACTCCGGGAGGTCCCGAAGTACCAGGCCATCCTGCGCGCGATCGGTACCGGGAGTACCGAGCTGCAGGAGATCAGGGACAAGGCCGGCCTGCGAGACGACGCCGACACCCAGGTCCGCCGGATGGTCGACAAGCTGATCTACCTCGGCTACGTCCGCGCCGAGCGGAATATCGGCGCGCACTCGACGGCCCCGTTCCGCTTCCGGATCGACGACCCGGCGTTCGCGTTCTACTACGAGTTCGTAACGCGCTTCGAGGCCGCGCTCGTGCGGAACGACCCCCGGAAAGTCTGGGACCGGCACATCGCTCCGGTGTTCGACTCGTACGTCGGCCACGTGTTCGAGCGCGTCGCCGAGCAAGCGTATCAGCGCGCGGCCAACCGCCTCGGGTTGCCGATGGTAGAGGAGTGGGGGCGATGGGAAGGCGCCGACAAGGAGCGGAAGTCCCTGGAGGTCGACATAGTCGCGCCCCTCACCGACGGGCGCGTCATGACCGGCGGGGTGAAATGGAACGGAGCGCCGCTCGCGGCCAAGTGGCATGTTCACCACATGGAGATGCTCCGGCGACTGACGCAGTCCGGAGTGAAATGGGCGCACGCCGCGGCCGACCCGAAGGCGCCGCTCATCTGGGTCGCGGCCGGGGGTTTCACGCCCGCGTTCGTGAAGGCGGTGCGCGCCGAGCGGGAGGAAGTGTACCTCTGGGATCTCTCGACGCTGTACCGGCGAACCAGGAGCGCGTCGAGCAGGCGGGCGAGCGCGAAGCGCGGGACCGCAGGGGCCTGACCCCGGCGCGCGCCTTACCATAAGCGCAGCGCCACCCCGGCAGGCCACGAGGCGAATTACGATAGCCGAGGCGCGCGAAACGGGCCGGAAATACGATAGAACGCGCGAAGAATTACGAATGAGCGTGCGTTTCGACACCTTTGCGCACCTGAACCAGGTGCGCCGCTTGGTCATCCGCTACGAGCGCCGCGCTGGCCTCCACCAGGCGTTCCTCACCCTCCGGTGCGCCCTCGGGTGCGTTCAACCACCTCACCGGTTGTGTTAAGAGTTCTTAGTCGGCACCAGGCTCGGCGCAATGACCTCACAGCGGACGCGCCGGCACACGTCCGGAGATCGCTCGGTTCCCCGAAGGTAGCTACGCCGCCGATCAGGTGACGCTGAGTGCCGAGGTCTACGCGCTGCTCGGTGACACGGAGGCCATGCTGCCGCTGCTGCGCCGCGCGCTCACGATGCCCAACGGTGGGTCGGCGGCCAACCTCCTCGTTGAGCCGGAGTTTATCCGCCCCCGGAACGATCCGCGCTTCCAGGCGCTCGCCAGGCTGCAGCCGGTGCGGGTCCGGACACCGGAGTAGCGGAGGTCTGCGGCTGGCGGCGTGGCGCACCACCGTCTCTCCGCGCTAGGGCGTTCTTGTCTCCGTCCGCGGCGGCCGCGTATCCTCTGGGAGGCGTGTCCTCTGTTCCCTAGCGACCGACGCCGACCACCACACCCCTCACGATGGCCGACCTTGCGCGTTGGCGCGAGCGCATCAATGCGATCGCGGCACGATACGGCGCATCAGATGTGCGCGTCTTCAGGTCGGCCGCCCGCGGAGACGCGCGTCCGGGCAGTGACATCACTTCCTCGTCCGTCTCGCGCCGGGCAGGAGCCTGCTCGACCTCGGGGGATTGCAGTACGAGCTCCAGGAGCTGCTGGGGTGCGATGTGGACGTCGTGACGGAGCGCGGGCTCAGCGGAGACCTGGCGGACCGCATCCGGTGCGAGGCTCGTGCGCTATGCTAACTGACGGTTTCACAACCTGACGGCCGCTCTGTCCCAGAACTTGTTTTGGGACACGGAGTTCTGGCGAAGTTTTGAGGCAGCCATCAGTGCACGACCGTGTGGCCTGCCCCTAAGGGCAAGGAAGTCAGCCGGGTATTGTGTAACATGCCCCGGTCACCTGCTCCTCGGCTCTATATTCTCGCCGACCCGAACGGCGCCGGAAAATCCACGGCGGCGTGCAGGACTCAATCGGCGACGCGGGCATGGCTGGCGAACCAGCAAAGTCCGTCAGGGAGCCCGCGACCCCCTCAGTTTGCCCCTCAACTCCCTCGGCGAGACCCTCACCTTAATACCCGAGAAGCACAGAGACCCCTGGCAATACCAGAGGCCGCTGCGGTTGCTAACCTGTTGTCGTTCAAAGAAGTGGCCAGGGGCAGAATCGAACTGCCGACACGCGGATTTTCAGTCCGCTGCTCTACCAACTGAGCTACCTGGCCGCACGACCACATCGGGTCGCTACCACAATCTCACCTGACCCGTCACGTTAAAACGCCCCAGGCCAGTCTGGTAATATTAGCAGGGTCGGCGCACAGTGGAATCCCTTGCCCGTTTTCCGCCGGAAAAGCCCCGCTCTCAGCTCATCCCGAACTCGCGGGCGAAGGCCACGTCAAAGACGAACGTCTTCCCCTTGCTCCGCGTCTCCATCGCGTCCGCTACCCTCTCCAGACGCCTTGGCACCGCCATGATCTTCTCCTGCGCCTGCCGTCCTATCTCATTCAGCCCCTCCACCTTGTCGATCGCCCAGTAGCGGATCTGCTCCTCGACGATCTTCAGGTAGTCGCGCGGGCCGTAGATGCCCGCCCGGCGGATGACATCGGCCATCTCGCGGAAGTGCGGCATACTCACCCCCGGCATGTCTATCGACGGCATCAGCTCGGCGGCCGAGACGAGGGCGCGGTTGGGATCCCGCTTGATTACTTCCTTGAAGACCGTGCGGTAGAAGGTGTAGTGGCGAGCCTCTTCCTTGGCCACATTGTTGAGCACCGTGCCTATGAGCGGCTCATATTCGCCGGCCAGTTTGCCGGTGTTGGCGTGGCTCACCTGGGTCGCCCGCTCCTGGAGAGTCGTGTAGACGAAGACGCGATACGGGTCCTTGTCCCACTCGGGATCGAAGCCGGCCTTCAGGTACTCGAACTGCATCCGCTCCAACACCGGGTTGTCGAGCACGCGGCTATCCCGCGTGTAGTCGTGCAGCACCGCGCCGTGCCGGTCCTCCTCGGCGGTCCACAGGTTGGTCCACTTCGACCAGAATGTGTCGCCGCCCAGGTAGGTGGCAAGTAGCCGGTGAAAATGGGGCAGCCCCTCCTCGGTCAGGAGGTTGAGGGCCAGCGCCACCCGGGCCGGAGCACTGATTCCGCGGGCGCGCTCGCGGAGTTGGCTCACATACCGGTCGGGGTCGGTGTCCGGCGGCGGCGCCAACAGCTCGCTGGGGAACCAGAGCACCCGCTTGGCCTCATGGCTCACCATCAGGCGCTGCACTAGCGGCTCGAGGTCAGACAGGACCTCGACTCTGGCGAGTGTCTCCGAAGAGGGCTGCTGAGTCATGACAGGCAATCTGTGTGATGGCCACGACGCTGGCCAGCGCGACGGCGGGAGGTGGGCTGGCGGACTGACACTGACAGCTTCGCGATCGCCATGCCAACGTTGTCGGCAACACGCGGTGGAACGCGATGGGTGCGGCTCAGTCGCGTTGCCGAATTGCCCGTGTCAGCACCCTGTCCAGCGTCGATGCAAAGGTCTGCCTGTCGCGCGCGGTGAATGGTCTCGGCCCGCCAGTCTCGACGCCGGCCCCGCGCAGGGCGTCGGCAAAGTCGCGGATGCTCAATCGCTCGCCCACCGTCTCGGGGGTGTGCTCAATACCCCGCGGATCGATCACCACGACACCCTTCGCCACTAGGTCGGCGGCGAGCGGAATATCGGCGGTGATTGCAATGTCGCCGTCAACGGCGTTGTCGGCGATGTAGCGATCGGCCACATCAGGGCCTCCAGCCACTCGCACCGCGCTCACCATGGGATGACCGGCGGGAATGGCAACGCGCTGGTTGGCGACGAGGATCGTCTGGAGATCCAGCCGGTGGGCGGCGCGGAAGACGATCGTGCTGACATCGCGCGGGGTCGCGTCGGCGTCGAGCCAGAGCGTGATGGGTTGGCTGGCGTTCAACGGCTCTCACCTGGCAGGAGGGTAGCGCTAAGAGATTCCGCTCTCCAACGTAATAGATGGGCGGCGCAGCTCCCCGTGTGCAGCGAACCGCCCGCCGCCAGCGTAGGCCAGTTGCTGCGCGATTGCACGCCTCCCCATGAGCTGACTCATCCGGAGCATCCCATATCCGCTACCTGCTGGAGCCCCACCATGCGCAGGATCATTCTATCCGCACTCTGTACGGCGACAGTCGGACTGACGAGCGTCACCTCGCTGGCCGCCCAGCCGCCGTCGGCGTCCAGAGACTCGCTCATAGCCCATCGCTGGGAGATCGAACGTGAGCTGCAGGACATCGCAGTCGTCGAGCGCAAGATCATGCTCCCGATGCGCGATGGAGTCCGTCTGGCCACCGACATCTACCGGCCCAAGAACACCACCGGTCCGGTGCCGACGATCTTCGTCAAGACGCCCTACAACTTCAACTACTGGGACGTCCGCACCGGTGCGCCGCGCGACATGTCGGCGGCGCTAACCGCGGTCAAGCGCGGCTACGCCTACATCGACCAGAACGAGCGCGGCCACTTCTTCTCCGAGGGCAACTACGACATCCTGGGTCCGCCGCGCACCGACGGCGTAGACGCAATCGAGTGGATCACCTCCCAGCAGTGGTCCAACGGCAAGGCCGGCACTATTGGTTGCTCGTCCACCGCCGAGTGGCAGATGGGCGTCGCGGCACTGGCTCCGAAGGGCTACGCGGCGATGGTGCCGCAGGGCTTCGGCGCCGGCGTGGGACGCGTCGGGCCGTACTATGAGCAGGGGAACTGGTTCCGCGGCGGCGCCGTCCAGATGCTCTTCATTACCTGGATCAACGGTCAGCAGAACCAGGTGCGACCGATGTTCGCGCCGAACACTTCCCAGCAGGACCTCATCGCGGCCTCGCGCATGTTCGACCTGGCCCCGCAGATGCCTCCGGTGGACTGGTCGAAGGCGCTCTGGCACTTGCCGGTTCAGGACATCCTTAAGGCGGTCGACGGACCCAAGGGGATCTTCGCCGACTCCATGCCCGTCCCCACCGGCGGCCGGATGATCCAGCGCACGCCGAACGACCCGGCCTGGTATAAGGGCGGTCTCTACAACGACGGTATGCCGTTCAACATCCCGGCCTACTGGTTCATGTCCTGGTACGACGTGTCGGTCGGGCCCAACCTTGAGATGTTCAACACAGCGCGTAAGAAGGCCTCCCCAGAAGTCGCCAACATGCAGTATGCGGTGATCGCGCCGGTGGCTCACTGCTCCTACACCCGCGCGACCGAGAACACGGTCGTCGGCGAGCGCTCCATGGGCGACGCCCGGATGGACTACAACGAGATGACGTACGGCTGGTTCGATCTCATCCTCAAGGGTGAGAAGAACGGCCTGCTCGACACCCTGCCCCGCGTGCGCTACTACACGATGGGCAGCAACAAGTGGCAGAAGGCTGACGTCTGGCCGCCAGCTGATGCGAAGCCGACCACTTTCTACCTGACCAGTGGCGGCAGCGCGAATACCATGAACGGCGACGGTAAGCTGGTCACGTCGGCCCCCAAGGCGGCCGCTCGCGACACCTTCACTTACGATCCGATGAAGCCCGTCACGTCGTACGGTGGCAACGTTTGCTGCACCGGTACGGCGATCGACGCGGGTTCGTTCGACCAGCGCAAGATGGAGGTACGACCGGACATTCTGGTCTACACCACCGATCCGTTCGCCAATGGAATGGAGTTGAGCGGTCCAATCTCGGTGACGCTCTACGTAGAGTCGGACGCGAAGGACACCGACTTCACCGTCAAGCTCATTGACGTCGGCCCGGACGGCACAGCGTACAATCTGGATGAGACGATCCAGCGCATGCGCTACCGCGATGGCTACGACAAGCCGGAAGTCTGGATGGAAAAGGGGAAGGTGGCCAAGGTCACCCTGCAGCCCATGAACACGAGCAACTTCTTCGCGCCCGGCCACAGCCTGCGCATCGAGGTCTCGAGCAGCAACTTCCCACGCTTCGACCGCAACATGAACACTGGCGGGAAGAACTACGACGAGAAGGATGGTGTAGTGGCCCACAATGCCGTCCACCATTCCCGTCAGTACCCGTCTTCGGTGACGATCTCCGTGAGGCCGACGGGAAAGCCGTAAAGCCAAGGTTGATCTGAAGTAATCTGTCTAGCGGGCGCGGCTGATAGTGTGGCCGCGCCCGTTGGTCGATTGCGACGCATCGCCGTCTGTCGTTTTACACAGTGATCCCCGCGCATGCGGTGGTCCAGGTTCCGTCCCACCGCTGGAGGTTCCGCCCGTGCTCCGCAAGCTCCTCTCTGCCATCTCCAGCAGCTTTCCGCCCGACGACGAACGGGCTGGCCATCTCGAACTGGCCGACCTGCGCACCGATCCTTCGACGCCTCCGGTCACGGCCGAACTCTGCGAGTTGCGCGGGTTCCGCGTTCTGGTGGAGAACAGCCGGCCGGACATCGCCACCGACATCGTCCTCGCCCGACTCGATGAAGCACTAGACCTGATCGACCGCTACCAGCCATGGCGGCTGCGCCATTTGAGGCGCGACCTGGCGCAGTTCCGCGTCGTCCGCTTTCCGTGCCGCGGCGCCTTCATTCCCGAGGAGCGTAGCTGCGTAACCGAGCTCACCTTCCTCGCTCGCACCGACATCACTGCCGCTCCGGTGGCGTCGAGCATCGTGCACGAGGGAATCCATGCCCGGGTACACGCTATGGGAGTGCGCGCCGAGGGTCGCGACCGGGCGCGAGAAGAGCGTCTCTGCCGGCGTGCTGAGCTGGAGTTCGGTCTCGCGCTCCCGCGAGAATTGGGCGCGCCGGTGGTGGAGAGGGCGATGCAGAGCCTGGCGCTGGCCGACGTGGAGGTGGCGCCGCAAATAGACTGGGCGGAGGCTGGGAGGCGGCAGGCGATGGTGGATCGGGGCGCGCCGACCGGCGATCAGCGCCACCCGCTGGGATGATCGCGAAGCGGGCGCGAACTGTCTGTGGTAGGTTGAAAGGACAGGTTCCACGAGCGCCGTTCACCCGAGAGAAATCCCGATGAAGCGAAAGCAGGCGCTGGCGTTGCAGGAGGCGTGGGGCGACCGCCCGTGCGACCATCCAGAAATAGCCCGCGAGTACGACCAGGGAGTGCGCACCGGCCTCTACGTCTGCACCCAGTGCGGGCACACACTCAGCTTCCGCGAGAAGGTCCAGATCGACGCCTCGCGCCGCCCGGCTATAGAGGGCGACCCGGAGGCCTGATGAGCGACGCGACACGTCACTCGCTCAACACCTCAACCACCCCAGTCATGTCCTCTTCCACCTCCGACAGCACGTCAGCACCCGCTCCTTCCCCCTCCCCCTCCCCCTCCTCCCCTGATCGTCGCGAAGCGTGGCAGCGCGGACCGGTGGCTGGCGTCCCGGCTCTGCTCCAGCCGGTGGCTCACGCCCTGATCCAGACTCGCGATGAGCTGACCGCCCTGAGCGCCGACCTTCCCGACGCCATTCTCTGGGCGAGGCCGGCCGGGGTTGCCTCGCCAGGCTTCCATCTACGGCATGTCTCGGGAGTAGTCGACCGGCTCTTCACCTATGCCCGCGGCGAGCAGTTGTCGACGGAGCAGAAAACCTCGCTGGCCGGCGAGACCGAGGCCACAAGGGAAGGCTATGCCGGCAACAGCAAGGACACGGCGGAATCGCTGGCGGCGGCGTTCGCGGCCCAGGTTGAGACAGCGCTGGCACAGCTCCGCGCTACCGACGAGTCCCACCTCACCGACGGTCGCGGCGTCGGTCGCGCCCAGATACCCTCGACCATGCTTGGTCTGCTCAGCCATGCCGCCGAGCACACCCAGCGTCACCTCGGACAGTTCCTGGTGACTGTGAGAGTGGCACGTTCCTCTTCCCCCGGCACCGCCTGACTCGGGAAACTCGCGGGGAACTCATGCTTATCCCTACGCGCGGTTCTCCCCTGCTGGTGCTATGTTCAGATCACGGGGGCGTACGCCGGCAGTGACCGGCCGTAGGTCCCACTCCATTTTCAGAGCCCAACGCGGAGCGGTCTACCTTGGCGAGAAAACCCAACTACGACTACGAGAAGCGCAGGAAGGAAATCGACCGGAAGAAGAAGCAGGAAGAAAAGCGGGCGAAGAAGCGTGAGGCCACCCTGCGTGAGGCCGATGGCACGACCGACGACACAGCGGGCGACAGTGATGGTGAAGACGACGAAGGCGACGAAGGCGACGAAGAGGACACGGAAGAGTGACGCACGGCGAGCGCTGACTGGTCGCGGCGCTTCAGTTCGACCGTGACCGGTGAAGCCGCTCGATAATTTGTCCAGCACTGCCGACCGCTCGTCGGCAGTGGAATTAGCGACGTTGCCCGCGACGGTCGTACCCATCCAGCACTCCCCCTCCGGCTCGCCGTGGCCCAAAGCGCAACTGTTCACACTTTCAACATCCAGCTCGCCGACGTTGACCGCGGCGTTTACGAGTCGCTCGCCCTCACGGTGGCGCGGCACCCGTCGGAGACCGACGAGTACCTGCTGACACGTGTGCTTGCCTATTGCCTGGAGCACACCGAGGGGCTGGCCTTCTCGCGCGGTCTGGCCGAGCCTGACACGCCAGCGCTGACCGTACGTGACCTCACCGGCACACTGCTGGCGTGGATCGAAGTCGGTGCGCCCGATGCCGCACGTCTGCACCGGGCGAGCAAGGCGGCGCCACGCGTCGTTGTCTACACTCACAAGGACCCACGCCAGGTCGCCCGTCAATTGAGCGGCGAGCGCATCCACCGGGGCGAGGAGCTGGAGCTATACGCGGTCGACCGCGACCTCCTCGCTGCTCTGGCGGAACGCCTGGAGCGGCGAATGAAGTTCGACCTCTCGGTCACCGATCGGCACATCTTCGTCTCCATCGGCGGCGAGACGCTTTCCGGCGCGGTGGAACGATTCACCGTATCTCCATCCTGATGCCAGATTCATCCGCGTTCCAACTCTGGATCGAAGCCGAGGAGTGGGCACCCGGCGAATGGGATCCGGCCGACGATGTGACAGATGCCGTCGTCACGCTAGCCGACGGCACGCGTTGGGTGGCGTCGTTCTGCACCTTTGGCCACATCGCGCAGTTGCGCGCTAACTGCGCCGAATCGGGAGAGTGCCTGAGCGGGAAGTATCTGTGGGCGTCCGACCTGATTCTGGTCGATGACAGTTCTCGGCCGAGCCTGGAGGCCGTCGTGCGTGACCTGCTGGCCGCGGACGAGTTGCGTAGCGCCTTCTCGCCGGCCGACGAGGATGGCGAGGATGGCCAACTGGATCACTTTGGCGTCGACCCGACTCTCGGCGGAGGGGGCGCCTCGTTGAACGGGACCTCGCCGGACGGCACCATAACCGACGACGCAGGATCGGCGGATCCGACGAGCGAGACGCCCGGGACGGCCGGCGACGATCCTCCGCATCCCGATGAACGCTGAGGCGCGACGTAGGCTGGCGGTGCTCCTCATCGGCGCCATGGCAATGCTCACAGCGCTCCTGGTGGCGACAATGGCCCTTCAGGCTCGCTGTGTGAATGCCGGAGGAAACTGGATGGCGGCGACGCGCGAGTGCGCGGTTGGGCCCGCGGGGGCGGACCGACTGTCGAGCGGTTGGGCCTGGCCACTGGGGCTGGTAGCGGGCTTTGTTGCCGGACTGGTGCTGTGGAGGGCGTACGCATTCTTCGTGGTGAGGGCCGCCCACCGAGCTAGAGTTCTTCAGTGACGCTCGACTGGCCAGCGTTGGTAGCTTTGGTAGCGGTACTGCTCCTGTTGTTGGCCTGGGCGGTAGTCCCGGCCCTTCTCCTCACCCGGCCAGCGCGGGCGCGGCGTGTGCAGGAATGGCCTCGCCGGATGGTGCTGGTCATGTTGGCCGCCTCACTGGTCTCCTGGACCGCGTTCATCGCTGCAGTGATTGTGGACTGGCAGTTGACGTTGGACATCGACGGTCTGGTGGAGTTAGCGCCATGGCTGCTGGCGTTTCTTGTAGCCTACACACTGCTCGTCACCCTTCCCATCGCGGCACTAACAGCTATGTGGTTAAGGCGGGGATAGCGAAGACCCGCTCCTGGCCAATCGCCTGATCATGGCCACGACATCCCATCGGACGGAGGATCTGGATGAACATGCAACCGCCGGAAGGCGTGCTCGAGACTTGCCTCTACGCGAGAGATCTGGAAGGAGCGGAGCGATTCTACCAGACCGTGCTGGGGCTCGTGATGCTGGCCCGCGAACCGGGACGCCATTGCTTCTTCCGCTGCGGTCAGGGGGTTGTGCTCATCTTCAACGACAAAGCCACTTCCAAGTCGGCTGGCGAGGTGGGTGGCGTGCGCATCCCGACGCACGGAACCCGCGGCCCCGGACACATAGCTTTCCGCGTCTTCGAGTCCCAGCTTGCCCACTGGCGAGAACGTCTGACCGCGGCCGGCGTCCCCGTGGAAGCCGACGTAGCCTGGCCGCACGGTGGTCGCTCCCTGTACGTGCGTGACCCGGCCGGCAACAGTGTGGAACTTGCCACGCCAGCTGTCTGGGGATTTGATGAGGGGACAGCTGAGACTCACATTCCCTGACTAACTGGGAGGTGTGGACGCAGGCACGACTCTGCAGCACGCCTTGCCACTGGTCACGCCGACAGAGCATGTTGCCACCCGTGACCACCGCCAGAGTGGTCGCGCCGTCAGACCGCCAACCAGCCGCCGTCCACTACTGCGCGGCGCCCCGCGACACACCCCGTACAGAGGCTGCACCCGTGTTCGACTCCGAATACTTCCGTACCATCCTGGACGCCGATGTCGAGGCGACGGACCCTAACGCCGCCGTCGAGGTCCACCTGATGAATGGGCACACCCTGCGGGTCAGCTCGGTCCTCTCGGTGCACAGCGAGTACGTAACGCTGGAGGTTTACCGTGCACCGCGCGCCGACGGTGGCCATCCGGCGCGCTGGCAGGGCACAGCGGCGGTCGAACAAGTAGGCAGAGCTGCTACTGGCAGCCCGGCCGCGGAGAAGGAGAAGGAGGCAGACAAGGAAGAGTCAGCCACGCCACGGACCGGCTCTTCCGAGATGCTGCGCGCCGTCGTTTCGTACGCCGGCATAGTTGCCGTGACAGTCGCGCCGCCACGCGCCGAGACTGGCAGCAGGGTCGGCTTCGGAGGCTGACAGGCGGGGGACTGCGCGGAAGCTGGAGGCAACGAGGGACAGCACCGAACAAGATGACATGGGGCAGCTTCGGCGGGTACTCTCGTCGTGGCTGCCCTATTCTTGCCATTACAAAAGACGTTCGCGATTGCCGCGCCCGCGGCTTCCTGCCTCTCCCGCCTCCCGCACCACCATGTCCTACCAACGCCGCATCACCGACAGCGCCGCCCTCATCGTCTTCCTGGGAATATTCACAACAGGTTGCGCCGGCCGCAACGCCGGGTTTGGATCGCCCAGCGATGAGGAGATGGGTGCGCCAGCATGGACTGGGCAACTACTCTCCAGAGGCACTGCATACATCTCCGGTAACGCCCAGCTCCGGCCGTCTAGCGACGAGAAATCGATGTTCGTCACCATCTCTCTTCTGGGCCCGCCGTCCACCACGATGGCGCTGGGATGGAGCCTGGAACGCGGCCTGTGTGGCTCGCCAGGAGTCCTGATGGGGAGGCCGGGCGACTATCCCGCTATCGTCATTCATTCGGACGGCACGGGCGAGGCGACGGCCAGTATAGACGAGCTAGTTCCGACAACAGGAGCGTTCAGTATCCGACTCTTCACCTCGCCTGCCCCAAATTCGCGATTACTGTCCTGCGGCGATCTGACCAAACGGTAGCCGGAAGGTCGTCAGTCTGGGCGCGAACCCGCCCGAGCGGTGATCACCGATTTTATCCCGCCGCGGACGTTGAAGTCGCCCACCACCTGCATCCAGCGGGGCGCGCAGGACTCCACCAGATCGTCCAGAATCCGGTTCACGGCGCGCTCGTAAAAGATGCCGTCGTTGCGGAAGCTCCAGAGGTAGAGCTTGAGCCCCTTGAGCTCCAGGCACTGCTCTCCCGGCACGTAGGTGACCTCGATCGTCCCGAAGTCCGGTGCACCGCCCTGCAACGCCCGTAGCTCCTCGGCGTCGCTCTCCACACCGCCCAGTGGACAGAGCGAGGTGAACTCCGGGCAGATCATCTGGATCTCGTAATCGCGGCCCGCATTGGGGTTCGGAAAGGTCTCGAGCAGTTCGGGACGCGGCATGGCTGAGTCGGAATCAGGGCGGAGTGACGGGAGCCGTGAATCTACGCGATCTTTGTCTTCTCGTGTTGCCTAGCTCTGTCGGGCTCCGCCCATGTGCCATGACAGAGGCAGCGATCAGCGGTCGTCCGGATCGTCGCTCCGCATCCGCCGCGAGGTGTCCTCCAGCAGGCGACGTTCATCCTCGCTCAGACTGTCAATTCCCTGCTGCGATATCTTGTCTAGCAGCAGATCCAGGTCGGCCTGCGGCGAGGGAAGAGTGGACGTGGTCGGAGACGGAGCCACCTGAACGCCCGGATGCTGGGCAAGGGCAGCCTTGCTCTTGGCGACAATGTCATCCACGTCGTCGCGTTCCTGGCGGGGTCGCTGCAGGCCGCGCGGAACAGGGCGCGGCGGGTCGTCGCCAAGGTCGCGAACCCGGGCGATGCGAGCCCGCATCCCCTCGCCGCGCGCGGCCTCTGTCGCCCGCAGGTAGGCCCAGCCGGTGATGAAACCGCCAAGGTGTGCGAAGTGGGCAACGTTGGGATTACCGAAGCCTCCACCCAACCCGTTCACGAGATCGATCAGGACGAGCATCGCCATCAACCACTTCACCTTGATCGGGATGATGGCGAACAGGTAGAGCTCGTCGTCCGGCCAGCGGCGGGCATAGGCCAGCATGACGCCGTAGATAGCCGCCGAGGCTCCGACCAGCGGCACCGTGCTGCCGCGGAAGAAGAGCAGGTGCAGCATTAGTCCGCCCAGCCCGCAGAGCAGAAAATATCGGGTGAACGCGGGCGCACTCCACTCGCGCTCCACCCGGGGGCCGAACAGGAAGAGCACATACATGTTCAGCGCTAGGTGCCAGAAACCCCCATGCACAAACATGTAGGTAATTGTCGTCCACCAGCGCTCCGGCAGGTCGACGGCCCGGAAGCCGAACCAGGAAACAACGTCCGCTGGCCGCACAAGCGTGATCTGCAGGAAGTAGATCGCAACGTTGATTGCGACCAACCACTGCACTGCTGGCGTGAGGCGGGGGGTATCTGGCTCGTCTGTCAGGGGGTAGGACATACGGACCTGCCGTGATTGACGCGAAACGACGACGTTATCGGTATGACACGCGTGATGGACGTCGGTTCCGGCTCAACTAAAGAAGCTTGTGAGGGAGTGGAGCGGGATCAGCGGCGCATTTCCCCGGGGGGAAGGAGTCGCCTCAGGATTCGCACATCGTCGTGCAGTTCAGCGGCCTGGGCGAGCAACTGACTCCAGCGTAGATCGAGCGGACCGCCGCTTTGGGGCTCCTCTGGATGGATGATCATGGCGACTTTCTCGCTCACCGCGTGTGACTGCTCGATGAGCCGCAATAGCTGTGCGTCCGTGGTCTGATCGCCAGGCTCGAGAATGAGAGAATGCTCCAAGCCGCATTCGACCGCCACACCCATCGTAGCGTAGAATCGGCCCAGCATGCTGGCGCCAGCGGTGCCGTCGCTGCATAGCTGGAGCATCTTCAGACGTGGCGCCAGTGCACGGACTTCTTCCGGCCGCTGTCCGTCACTCTCGGCCAGTACCGGCAGCGGCAGATTGGCATCGGCCAACGCAGCCTGAAGGCACTCGACATTGCCGAGCGGATCCCGGCCGTTAAGGGCAATGGAATGGAAGTTCGCCCGCGCCGACAGCCGACGCAGCTCTTCCGCCAGCGCGGCGGCGCTGTACATGACAGCCGTCTCGGCTTCACCAGCAAAGCGAATGAAGAGCTGGCGTCGACCCATCCAGACGCCCATCCCCTGCATGGCGGGAAGCACCCCGACAAGCGCCGCACCCGGTCCCATCACGTTCGACGTCATCCCTCCTCCTGGGCGGCGGACGCCACCGCATCGGTCATGGCGAGCGTCACGATGCGCTCGCACAGGTCGTCGAAGTCTATACCAGCGGCGGCGGCGGCCTGCGGAATCAAGCTCGTCTCGGTCATGCCGGGCAGGGTGTTCGCTTCGAGGCAGTAGCTCTCACCGCTATCTGTGAGACGGAAATCTATCCTCGCGCAGCCCCGAAGTTTGAGTGCCTGGAAAGCCAACCGGGCCTGCTCCTGGAGCGAGGCGGCGACATCATCGTCCAGCCGCGCCGGGAATTCCTCGACGGCCATCCCTGGCGTGTACTTGCACTCGTAGTCGTAGATCTCGTTCCTGGGGATGATCTCCCCAACCGGCAACGCCTCCCCGCCAAGGATGCCGACGGTCAACTCACGGCCAGGGATGAAGCGCTCCAGCATCACCTCATCGTCGTGCCGAAAGGCCTCCAGCACCGCCCCTAGAAGCTGCTCGCGGTGCCGGACGATGCTCAATCCGACGGTGGAGCCCTGCTTGGATGGCTTGACGATCACCGGATAGCCAATTGCCTTCTCGACCGCGGCAACGATGTCAGCTTCCGTTTCTCCCTCCGGCCAGCCGGTGAGCATGATCCAGTCGGCAGTCTGCACTCCGGCAGCCCTAAACAAACGTTTACTGAGATCCTTGTCCATCGCCAGCGCGCTCGCCAGGTGGCCGCTACCGGTGTAGCGAACGTCGGCCATATCCAGCAGCGCCTGGACGGTACCGTCCTCGCCATGGCCGCCATGCAGCCCGAGCACGACCACGTCAGCCTCTGTCACTTCGGGGAGGGTGAGCATCCGGGCGGCCATACCTGCACCGCCGGCCCGTAGCACTTCCAACTCCTCAACTGTCGGGGGCGAGGTGCGCACGCCACCGCCCAGATCGTCCAGGTCGACCACCCCTACTGCTGGGTCCACCGCCAGCACTTCGTGTCCGAGCCGGCGCAGAGCGGTCGCCATGCGCAACCCCGAGGCGATGGATACGTCGCGCTCGGAGGAGGTGCCACCGAGGAGCACGGTCAGTTTCATCCTGCTCACCGTGTCAGATAGTCCAATAAGTCGCCCCGTGTCACCAGCCCACGAAGAGCTCCGTCGGTGCGCACGAGAATGGCGCGACTGGACCTGGTGAGCAGCTTGACGACGAACTCCGCCGACTGCGAGCTCTCCACGATCGGGAATGGCGACTCCATGACGTCGGCCACCGAACGGTCCAGCGACGTCGGATCCTCCAGCCCGCGAACGGTCAGAGCCGACTCGCTGACCGAGCCGACGCAACTGACGCCGTCCAGCACCGGAAGCTGTGATACTCCCTGCTGGCTCATGAGCCGCAGTGCCTGGCGCACCGGCGCGCCCGGCGCAACCGAGAAGATCTCCGACGCGTTGCCCGGCTTGGCGGCCAATACTTCCCCCACCGTGCCGCGCTCGGCGTCGAGCATCTGGTTCTCCCGCATCCACTCGTCGTTGTAGAGCTTGGAGAGGTAACGCTCGCCGGTGTCGCAGAGGAAGGTCACCACCATCGCGTTGGGGTCGTTCACGCGACGGGCGACGCCGAGTGCAACGTGAGCAATGAGACCGGCGGATCCGCCAACGAACAGTCCCTCCTCGCGGGTCAGCCGGCGGGCCATGCTGAAGGCGTCCCGATCGTTGACGGTGACGTAGTCGTCGATGACCCCAAGATCGAGGGTACCCGGCAACTTGTCCTGGCCAATTCCCTCGACTTTATACGGTCGGCCCTCTTCCGTAGCGACACCACTTCGCCACATCTCGGCCAGAATAGAGCCAGCCGGGTCGCCAGCTATGATCTGGATCTGCGGGTTGCGTTCCTTCAGGTAGCGCCCGACGCCGGTGATCGTGCCACCTGTACCGGCCGCGGCTACGAAGTGGGTGATGCGGCCCTCCGTCTGCTCCCACAGCTCGGGGCCCGTGGTTGCCTCGTGGGCCTCCGGATTGGCCTGATTGTAGAACTGGTTGGCGAGGATCGCGTTAGGCGTCTCATGGGCGATCCGCTTCGCCATCATGACGTAATTGTCTGGATGGTCCGGCGGTACCGCCGTCGGCGTAACTATGACCTCGGCTCCGAACGCCTTCATGAGCCGTACCTTCTCTTGCGACATCTTGTCGGGCATGGTGAAGATGCAGCGGTAGCCCTTGATCGCCGCGGCTATGGCCAGTCCGACGCCGGTATTGCCGCTCGTCCCCTCCACGATCGTACCGCCCGGCTTCAGCTCCCCGCTACGCTCGGCGGCCTCGATGATCGGCAGCCCGATGCGGTCCTTGACCGAGCCGCCGGGGTTGAAGAACTCGGCCTTACCGTAAACCGGCGTGACAATGCCGCGCGTGACGCTGTTGAGCCGGATGAGCGGTGTCCAGCCAATTGTCTGGAGGACATTGTCGTAGGGCAGGCGGTGGCGCGGCTGATTGGCTGGATCGGGAGCGGTCATCGATGAACGGTCGAGGAGCTAGAGGCGGACAGCGGGACACGAACTGCCAGGGAGGGGCCGCGCAGGGAGCACTGTCAGGGACGGCCGCCGTTGGCGGGACTTCTGTTAGCACCAGCACCCTGGCCCGTCAGTAACGAATCGCCGGGCATTGGCGGCTCGTCGGGATGGCGGAAGTGGACCGGGAGCAGAACCATCGTGCCGACCGCGGTACCAGCGCGGCGAGCAGGTGCGAAAGCCAGATCGCTGGCACCGGTGACGGCAGCCGAATCCAGCTGCTCGGCGGCGGCCGAGCCCAGCTTCTCGGCGCCGCTCGACTCGACCACCATCGTGGAGTCGCGCACGACCGCGCCGAGCGAGTCGACGTAAAGACGCAGAAGCACGTTGGCCTGGATCTTCTTCGCGTAGAGTGCCGGTGGATAGCGGAAGGGCAGCTCGGCGTTAAGCATACGCGGCAATTCATCCGGCGGGCCGCCACGTTGCGCCGCGGTAGCCGCCGCCGGTGATTTCTCGGAGGAGCACGCAACGAGTTGGGCCACCACAACGGCCATGAGAGCGGCTGCGCCCATGGCGGTTCGGCGCATGTTGCGCCACTTCAGGCGCGGGGCTGATAGCAGGCCGGACATGCGACGGAATATACAGCCACGCCGGCAACGAGCGAGAGACAGCCGCTGTCCGGCTATCTCTCGCTCGCGGGTTCCGGAAACTGCGTGATGGCGCACCTATCCCGACGCCCCGCCTAGGAGCGGGTGAAGTAGGTTGCGTCCGACCCCGAGTCAGCCGCCCCATCGGCGCCACCCGGTCTCGTTGCCCGGGCGTCGACCCGCCGGCGGCGCAATCCGGCATCGTTGAAGTACGGCTGGTCGTAGAAGTCCGCAGTGGCCTCAAGCCGCGCGTCGTGCGCCGGTAGCTCGCCGGCAAGTGTACCAGCGGTAGAAGCCTCGCCCAGGGTGCCGAACAGGCCGAGCATGTTACGCTCCTGCTCGCGGCCGAGCGGTTCATGCTGGTACTCGGGCATGGTAAGTAGTTGGGCCTGCGAGAGCTGACTCAACCTCACCTCATCGTTGTCGTCATCCAGGCGAGCCATACCGATCGGCACCAGTATGTGGCGGTGCTCGTCGTCGTCGAGCAACGCCTTGGCGACTTCCACGTCCATGTAGCGCACCTTCATTGCGGCCGTGTCCACGAGCAGGTCGTGGACCTTGCCCGTCTTCCCGCCGTCCATGTCGAGAACGTGCCAACCTCGGATATCCGGTTCGCCGTCCACGACCCGGAAATCATGAAGTTCACTTAGCGGGCGCAACTCCTCCACGCCCGCGTGCGGGTAAATGCCCCGCCCACGACTCTCATGCTCGTTCAGTTTGTCGTTGCTCATGATCAGCTTCCTCCCCTATTCGTGACCACCGTGGCGGCAGAATCCCAATACTTCTGTACCGCCGTCCGTTGCTCCAGCAGCGGTGTAGCCGGAACGATCGACTCCGCTGCGTTCCTCATCTCAGCAAGTCCGGAACTGTCGGCAGCCGGAAGTACTTCTCGTAGCATGTTGGTGCCGACCAGGAACGCCCGGCGAGCGATGTCCGCATGACGGGTGGACGCCGGCTCCTGCTGGAGTTGGTCGGCGAAGACGCGTAGCGAATCGGCTCGTGTAACGACCGCTGCCTCGTTGGCCGACGATATGGCCAGAGCATCACCGGCCGCCGCCAGGTCGCGCAGCCCCGTAGCGGTGCTCTGATGGTCGATCGACATGCTATCGGCCCGGCTGTCGCTGGCGAAATTCCGGAAAGCGACGACTGCTCCGCCACTACCGATTGCGCTGGACGCAGGTGGTACGACGGAATCGATGGGCAAGTTGATTTGCGGGCCCTCGTTCGGGTCAGTAATGACCACTCCGCCGCCCGGACCCCAGATGAACCACCAGATGGTGAGAATTATTACCAGCGCGATTAGCAGCCAGAGCCACCACATAGAGTTGTGGGATTTCCGTTCCACGTCGAGCTGTGCCATCATGCGCCCCCTTCGGATCGGGTGATTCCAATCGGGGAGCGCGTCCGTGATCCGGTAACTGTTCACTCTGCCGTCGCGTTTCACTCCCGCTCGCGATTGCCACCGGCACCAGGTGGCTCGCGCATTCAATCCAGAGGCAAACATCGGTCCAGAAGTAGCGCGGCAGGTAGTCACTCACTCGTTCTGCACACGCCGCGCAGCCGACGGATGACTGTCTAGCTTCTCTTTGCCTGCGCTGACAGTTCGGCGACGAGTGTGAGCGCCTCCAGTGGCGTCATGGAGTTCACATCCACCGCCTGGAGGGCGATTACAGCCGGGTGCGGCATCGCGGGCGCGAAAAGGCCGAGCTGATCCGAGCTGGCCGATTTTGCCGCCGCCCGACGGTCGGCGCCCGACGGTCGGCGACCCACCACCAGCGCTTCCTGCTCGAGTAGCCTCAACACCTCGCGCGCACGTCTGAGCACTACGTCCGGAAGACCCGCCAGGCGACCCACCTCGATGCCGTACGACCGGTCGGCGCCCCCTGGCTGCAGCCGGTGCAGGAACAGAATCTCATCCCCCACCTCGCGCACGCCAACGTTGAAGTTGCGCACCGCGGGCAGTTCGTCGGCAAGTTGGGTGAGCTCGTGATAGTGCGTCGCGAAGATGGTCTTGCATCCCACGCGTTCATGCAAATGCTCGCTCACCGACCAGGCGATGGAGACTCCGTCGTAGGTGCTCGTGCCGCGCCCGATCTCGTCGAGCAACACGAGGCTACGCGAGGTCGCGGTGTGCAGAATCGCGCTGGTCTCGCTCATTTCCACCATGAAGGTGGACTGTCCGCGCACCAGGTTGTCGCTCGCTCCCACGCGAGTGAACAACCGGTCGACAATTCCAATAGTTGCGCGCGTGGCGGGCACGAAGCAGCCCACCTGGGCCATCAGTACGATCAGTCCCACCTGACGCAGTATCGTGCTCTTGCCGCCCATGTTCGGGCCGGTGAGTACGACCAGTCGCGCATCGTTCGTGAGATGGACGTCGTTGGGGATGAAGCGGTCGCGCGGCATCATCCGCTCCACTACTGGATGTCGCCCGCCTTCGATGTCGAGCTCGAACTCATCCGTCATCACCGGCCGCACGTACGACTCCCGTGCTGCCACCTCGGCAAAACTGGCCAGTACATCCAGTTCGGCGACGGCTGCCGAGACGCGCTGGAGGCGACGGATCTCGGTGCCGACGCGCGTCCGTAACGCCTCGAACAGTTCGCGCTCGCGCGTCTCCATGCGCTCGCTGGCCGTGAGTACTTTCTCCTCGTAAGTCTTTAGCGCCGGCGTCACGTATCGCTCGGCGCCGGTGAGGGTCTGGCGCCGCTGGTAGTCTTCGGGTACCGCGTGCCGGTGGGCGTTGGTGATCTCTATGTAGTAGCCAAAGACGCGGTTGAAGCCGACCTTGAGCGAGCCGATACCGGTGCGCTGACGCTCCTCCTCCTGGATGCGCGCGATGGCGTCCTTGCCGCCGCTGTGCAGTGAGCGCAGTTCGTCCAGCTCGCTGTCGACACCGCCGCGAATGGTCTCGTCGTCGCCGATCGCCGTGGGAGGGCGATCGACAAGGGTGGACTGGATGAGTTGGGCGATGTCGGCGCAGTCGTCCCAGTCGGCGAGGGTGCGGTCGAGGTAACCGTCCGCGCCGCGGTCAGATTGGGGTTCGCAGAGGCGCCTTAGACCGCGCTCGATATCTGGCAGCAACGCCAGCGAACCGCCCAGGGCGCCCACCTCTCGCGGCGTCGACCGACCGGCGGTCGTCTTGCCGGCCAACCGCTCCACGTCGCGCACACTATCCAACGCTTCGCGAAGCGCCTCGCGGGCCAGGGAGTTATCCAGCAGGCGCTCCACCGAGTCCAGTCGCTCATCGATCGCTGAGCGCTGGAGAAGCGGGGCCAGGAGCCATCGACGGAGGAGCCGGGCGCCCATCGGTGTGAGGGTACGGTCAACCACACCAAGCAGGGTACCGCTGGCGTCGCCACGAGTCAGTTCATCGCCGCCACGCAGCGACTCCACCAACTCCAGGTTGCGCCGCGTCATCTCGTCCAGCGGCATCGTGATGCCCGATCGCTCGGCGCGCGGGGCAGCGAGCTGCGGCAGTCCAGCCGGCTGGAGTTCGCGCAGGTAGCGAAGTAGTGCGCCGGCCGCGCCAATCGCGGCGGCGTCTGCCGGACCGAGCCCGAACCCTTCCAGCGACAGCACGCCGAAGTGGCGCGTGAGTTCCTCGGTGGCCAGGGCATCGTCGAACTCCCACGCGTCGCGTTCGGTGACCAGTGCTCCATCCACGTGGGGATGGGCGATGGTCTCGGGAGCGCTGCGGGCGATGATCAACTCGCGCGGCGCGAAGCGGGCGAGGGCGGCATCCAGTTCGTGCGGGCCACGAGCCTCGACGAGCCGGAAGTCGCCGGTGGAGAGATCGGCCGCCGCGACGCCAATGCGGTCGCCGACAGCATGCAAGGCGCAGAGAAAGTTGTCGCGCCGGCCATCCAGCAAGTCGTCGGCGAAGACAGCGCCCGGAGTCACCGTCTCCACCACTTCCCGCCTGACAATGCCCTTCGCCAGCTTCGGGTCTTCGACCTGCTCGCAGATGGCGACGCGGAAGCCATGCTGTACCAAACGCCGAAGGTACTCGCTCACCGCCTTCACGGGTATGCCGGCCAGCGGAACCTGCGCCGCCCCGCCGTTATTGCGCGACGTGAGCGTCAGCCCGAGCACGCGCGACGCTGTCTCGGCGTCCTCGTAGAACATCTCGTAGAAGTCGCCCATGCGGAAGAACAGGATCGCGTCCTGATGACGCGCCTTGATCTCCCTGTACTGCTGCATGAGCGGTGTGCTGGTGGCTCCCATCCCTGAAAGATAGGCCACCGGAGTACTGCCGCGCTGACCCGTCATTAGGCGCCGCTGAAACTCGCTCCGACCCCTAACCGTACTATGGCACGTTACTACGCCGTTCACTTCCTCCCCACGCTGATGGCCGACCGCGAACTAGATCTCATCCAGGGCACCCTCAACGTGCTCGTCCTGCAGACGCTGCGCTGGGGACCCATGAACGGGTACGCCATAGCTCAGCACGTCGCTCGCGCCACGGAAGGCGACATTGCCCTGGAGGAGGGCGCGCTCTACCCAGCGTTGCACCGTATGGAGCACCGCGGCTGGTTGGTGGCTGAGTGGGGGCTGAGTCAAAACAATCGGCGCGCCAAGTTCTACCGCCTTACTCAGACCGGTCAGAGCGTGCTGCGGGAGAGAGTGGCGAGCTGGGAGCGTCTGGTAGCAGCAGTTGGGAAAGTGCTCACCGCGCCGCGCCCGATCACCGCCTGATACGAGGATCAACATGCCCCCCCGGGAACCCAGCGGCCGAGAGCCGATGTGGCGGCGCTACCGGCGTTTTTTAAGGTCCGATTCCGTCGCCGACCTCGACGACGAACTGCGCGACCATCTGGACTCTGCCGCCGAGGAACTGGTCGCCGGCGGGATGACGGCGGTGGCCGCACAGGCCGAGGCACGACGGCGGTTCGGCGACGTGGAACAAGTGCGTGGCGAGGTACGACGGCTGGACGCCCAGCATGGCCGTCGCCTGTCACGCGGCAGACTGATCGAGAGCATCGGCCAGGATCTGCGTTACACGCTCCGCACGCTCGGTCGCAGTCCTGGCTTCGCCGTCGTCGCTATCCTATCCATCGCGCTCGGCGTGGCCGCCAACGGCACCGTTTTCTCGCTCGCCAACGCGTTGCTGCTGCGCCCCATTCCAGGGGCCGACGCGCCGCGGCTGGTGCGCGTCTACCGCGACGATGACAGCCCATGGGACTGGCAATCGCTCGCCTGGCTGCGCGATCACGCGCGCAGCTTCGATGCGATCGTCGCCGAACGATTGATGCCGATGGTGTTGGGCGGAACGAGCGGCGCAGCGCCGGAGCGTGTGCAGGCCGCCTTCGTCAGCGACGGCTATTTTCAGGCTCTCGGTGTTGGGCTGGCACTCGGTCATCCCTTCCAGGGCGAAGAGCTCAGTGCTCAGGGTAGCACGCCGGCAGTGATCCTTGCGCACCGATTCTGGACGAGCCGGTTCGGCGCCGATTCCTCGCTTGTCGGGCGGACGATCCTTTTGGCTGGTCGCGCCGTGCCGGTGGCCGGAGTGGCTGCGGCAGAGTTCCGCAGTTCTGTCCTCGGCTGGACGCCCGATTTCTGGCTGCCACTGGGCAGCGCGCCACTACTCACCGGCAACTCGCTCGACGATCTCCAGGGCAGTCTCTATACGACGGCTCGCCTGAGGTCCGGCGTGACGCGACAGGCGGCCCAGGCCGAGCTGGCGGTTCTTATGCGTCAGCTCGCCGCCACCGACACGGTGCGGTACGCCCGGGCGACTGCACAGCTCGATCACGTGCGGGGCATTAACGCCGAGCTGCGCACACCGGTTGCCGCAGCGCTTGGCTTCCTCATGGTACTCGTCGGGCTGGTGCTCGTGATCGCCTGCGCGAACGTGGCGAATTTGCTCCTCGGCCGCGCCGCCGCGCGGCGGACGGAGATCGGCGTCCGGCTGGCGATCGGCGCCGGGCGCGGCCGTCTGGTGAGGCAGTTGCTCACGGAGAGCCTCGTCCTCGCCACTGTCGGCGGTGCACTCGGCTATCTGGCCTCCCTGGCCGTACCAGGGCTATTGCTAACAATAGTGCCGGCTGAAGCGCGGCTGGACGCGAGATTCTTTGCGACAGACCACCGCGTGGTGCTCTTCACCGTCGTCCTCGTAATGCTCACGACGCTCGTGGCTGGGCTCGTACCGGCCCTTCGGGCCTCCTCACCCGACCTGGCGCCGCTACTACGCGGTGGTGGCGGCGGGGATGGGGGACAGGGGCAACACGGCCGCCGACGCAGCAGGCTTGTGGCCGGGCAGGCAGCGCTATGCGTGTTACTGCTCGCCGTGGCGTCAGTCTTCGGGCGTAGTCTTACACGCATGCACGCGGTGGACCCAGGATTCCGCGCCGACGGGGTGGTGGATGTGGCGCTGGACGTGACGCTGGCAGATAGCGACGAGGCGGTGCAACGGCTGCTGCTAGACCAGGTCGTCGCGCGCGCCGCCGCTCTGCCGGGTGTTCAGTCGGTGACACTGGCCGCGGTGGTGCCGCTCAGCGGCAACAACATGCAGATGCAGCTCGTGTCCGACGACCTTGCCGTGACGGAAACGAGCGACGCACCGCTTACGCATTTCAATGTGGTGGCGCCAGACTATTTCGAAACACTGACTCTGCCCCTCCGTCGCGGGCGCGGCTTCACCGCTGAAGATCGCGACGGGTCGCCAAACGTCGCGGTGGTGAACGAGACAGCGGCCCAACGTTGGTGGCCAGCCGGCGATGCCATTGGCCGACGATTCCACTGGGGCGGAGCGGATGGGCCGGAGATGGAGATCGTGGGTGTCGCCGCCGACGCCGATTACGGGATGCCGGGGGAGAGCCCGGTGCCGAACGTCTATGTTCCGCTCGCGCAGAATTTTCGTGGCCAGATGGTGCTGCAGCTTCGTTCCAACGGCGGCGTGACGGCGCTACGCGAGCCGTTGCTGGCTGTGCTGGACGAGATCGCTCCCACCTTGCCGCCGCCGCCCATAGCGGCGATGCGCGACGACATGGCGATCACGTTGCTGCCGGTCCGCATCGGCGCAATGCTCATCGGTGCCTTCGGGCTAATGGCGCTGCTGCTGGCGTCCGCGGGGATTTATGGGGTCACATCCTACGACGTTGCGCGACGGACGCGCGAGATCGGCATCCGGAGCGCGCTGGGCGCCACTCGCGGTGGCCTGCTTCGACTGGTGGTCGGCGAGAGCCTGCGCACCGTGGCCGGCGGCGTCACGGTGGGTGTCGGGCTGGCCCTGCTGGCGGCCTTCGCGTTGTCGAGGGTTCTCTACGGCGTGCAGACGCTGGATCCGACAGTGCTCGTTGGGCTACCGCTACTGCTCGCCGCGGTCGCGGTAGTGGCCAGCCTCGCGCCGGCTCGCCGCGCGGCTGCCGTGCCGCCGGTCAGCGCAATGCGCGGCGGCTAATGGCGCCGCGGTAGTGACTTGCGTCAGCGCCGTCAGCTAACGGTTCTCAGCGTCAGCGCCGGGAGCTGACCGCACCTGCGGTGGTTCTCTGAGTCGGCGCCGTCAGCCGCCTATGCCCGTCACAAACCCAGTGATTCCCCTCGCCTTCAGCGCCCGTGCCTCGTCGGCCGCTGCCGCCCGCGTCTCGTAACGGCCGATACGCACCCGGTGCCAGGTATCGTCAGCGTCCACACGGGCGTCGAAACCATCCTTGCGCAGCTTGCCGGCGAGTTCCTCGGCCGGTGCGGCGCGATCGAACGCGGCCACCTGCACCGACCACGCACCGGTGGCAGCGGTCGCGGCTCTGGGGGCAGCTGTCGGTGGCCGTGGCGTGGGGGGCCGGACGACAGCCGGCGCTGCCGGCGTCGGAGCTGGCGGCTTTGCCGGCGGCGCTGGCTGCGGCTTCGGCTCGGGCTTCCGCTCTACCGGCACCGACACCGTCCCGGCAACCGGTGTCGGACGCTCTACCACTGGTGGTGCGACAGGCCTCGTGCTGGGTGCACTGGCCGGCGCCCTACCGCCGGCCGTGGCGCGAGCGGTCGCCGGGCCGCTGTCGGCCGCGGAGGCGAGCGACACGCCCACGCACTGTCGTGCCAGGTAGTCCACCTTGTTACGCAATTCCACGTCGTCGGCCGGGAGGGCTGACTCGGCATCGCGGATTGCCAGGCAACCCTCGCGCGCGCGGCCATCTTCGAGCTGGATACGGGCCACGTTATACCAACTGTTGGCACGCTGCGGACTGCTCGGGAACTCCCGCGCGGCTCGCTGGAAGCGCGACAGAGCCGCCGACCGGTTACCGCGGGTCAGTTCCAGTTGGCCCAGCCGGAGCAGTGCCGCCTCGGCGCGCATGGAGAGTGGGTACTCGATGGTCAGCTGCAGGTAGCCACGCTCCGCCTCGGCGGCGTTGTCGGCCAGCGCCGCCTTCCAGTAGAGCGCCTCGGCGTAGTCCGGCGAACCGGGCGCGGACGCCGCCAGGAGCGAGTCCACGATCGCCCGTCCGTCGGCGCCGTTCCCGCTCATCACCAGGCGTTGCGCTTTCTGGTAGAGAGAGTCGACGGCCGACGTGCTGCCACCCGTTGTACCTTGGGCGAGCGCGACGACAGAGATGAGAGGGAGGGCAACGAGAAGAACGAGCGGACGAAGGTAGCGATGCATGGCGGGACTGCGATAGGAGGTGACGGACTGCAGGAGTATGTGGTGACGACTTTGGAGACAGCTCGTGACTGCATGACCGGCAACCGGACCGGCCAGTCTTCGTTACACCCCTCGAGGGACGCAGAGTGCCAGAACGATGTTGGTCATTAGCTGATTCTCGGTGCTCACCTTGCTTGTCTTGAAGCTCGCGTCGGCCTCGAGAAGCGTGTCCAGGGCCGCGTCGAGGTCGGACGCGCTCCACTTCCGGTACTGACGCGAGTAAGTCCTGACCGCGTCGCCCCAGGCGCGACCGGCAAAGCCTCCGGACTCCTTGAGGAAGTTGAAGAACTCTCCCTCCACCCGCTTCGGCGCCAGCCCTTCAGCGTGCGCGGCCTGAGCCCAGGCGAGAGCGCTCATGTGCATCGCCATTGCCATAACGACCGTCACTCCTGACGTCTTGGGCTGCTGCATGACATGCGGCATGATGTGGAGAGCGCGACGGGCGTCGCGGTCGCCAACGGCGTCCAGGAAATCGCCCAGCGTCTCGCCGCGCCTCACTCCGACGATCTCGCTCACCGCTGCCTCGTCGATCTCTTCGCCGTTGGTGTAGCTGAGCAGCTTGTCCAGTTCCGACGCCAGCGCGGCCAGGTCGGAACCGACGGCGCTGTACAGCAGCGACGCCGCCTCCGGGGTGATCGAGCCCTCCAGTTGGGTATCCACATGGTGGGCGATCCACTTCGTCACCTCGTCGCCCTGTAACTGGCGATAGACCACGGGGGTGACATTGGCATGATCAACGAGCTTGGCGTCCGCCTTCGAACCGGATGCGGCGACCAGGGCGACCACGGTATCAGCGGCCGGCCGGCCTAGATATCGGTCCAGCTCCTTCCGCGCGTCCTTCTTCAGGGCACCGACGTCGCGCACCACTACCAACCGCCGTTCAGCCATCAGCGGGGGAGTGCCAAGGAGGGCTCCGAGGGTCTCAGCGTCCAGGTCGGCGCCGCGCCGGAGTTCCAGGTTGAAGTCGCGCACCCCTGGATCGACCACCGCTCCAACGAGTTGCTTCACCGCGACGTCCTTCAGGAAGTCATCGTCGCCGTGAATCAGATACACTGGCGCGAAGGCGCGATCGGTAAGCGACCTCTGGAAGGCGCGCGGGGAGAGGGCAGCGGGCATTGGGGAATGATAGCCGCTAAGCGGTCCGGCCGCCGAAGGCCTCTGCCCCGTGCCCTTGCCCTCTCCGGTCGTCTGGCGGCATCTTTACCTTTCCCCCACATCCCTTACTGCCGTGATCGCTCTCTCTGACCGAAGCCCTCGCTCCGACGCTGAGAATCGGCGCGACTTCTACCGCATCAACTTCCCCATCGAGGAGCGCCCCCGACTCCTTCTCGATGCGCCCGGCTCCGTGCGTATGGTAGGCGAGGTGTTGGAGTGCTCGGAGCGTGGGCTACGGTTCCGTTCGCCCATGCGTTGGCTGCACGGCATCGGTGTTCCGGTGTCCGGCGAGGTGATGTTCTCGCGCGGCGAACACGCCCGCATAGGCGGTTCGGTTGTCCGCGTTCAGGGCGACGAGATCGCGCTCTTCCTCGGCAAGACCGCCATCCCTCTGGCAGTGATACTGGACGTGCAGCGCTACCTCCGCACCCAGTACGCCGGCGCTGAGTAGCTAGAGCATGGGAAGTGGGCAGGAGGAAACGGCCTCGCTCGATGCCGTAACGTTCTCCCACCCGTCAACCGCTTCCACCGGATGTAGCCATGGCCGTCCTGCAGCCTTCCAGCGTCGTCGCCACCTGCGACGTATGCCGCGCGCGCTTCGATCCGGTCCACGGCGGCGTGTGCAGTTCCTGTCGGCGCCTGCTCTGTCCGACCCACTACTACGGATCCGTGTTGCGGCGTTTCCTGGGCCTGCTCGGCTTCTCTCCGCGCTGCGTGTCCTGCCGTAGGAGCGGGCCGACTACCGGTGGCTGACAGGCGACGCCGCTCGCGACAGGGCAAGCCGGGCGTCCCATCGGAGCCTGCTGACGCCGCTCCATCGGCGGCTGCGGCAGCCGATGACGCTCCGGTGGAGTTCGCCCCGGGCGAGCTACTACCGGCTCTCCGTGCTGCCCTCGACGCTCACTTCGAGATTGAGCGACCTCTTGGCACGGGTGCCATGGGGAGCGTCTTTCTTGGCCGCGATCGCACGCTTGAGCGACCGGTGGCCATCAAGGTCATCAACCCTGACCTGGGCACTAGCAGGTCAGTGAGGCAGCGCTTCCTACAGGAGGCGCGCACGGTTGCCCGGCTGCGTCATCACAACATCGTCACGGTGTACGCCGCGGGCGACGCGGCGGGCCTGCTCTACCACGTCATGGAGTACGTCCCCGGCGAGAGTCTGCGCGACCGCCTGGAACGGGAAGGCAAGCTTCCGCCGCTGGAAGTGGCTCATCTGCTCCACGAACTGGCCGGCGCTCTCGACTACTCCAACGAGCAGGGGGTGGTACACCGCGACATCAAGCCGGAAAACGTCCTCCTGGATGCCGAGACGGGACGTGCCCTGCTCGCCGATTTCGGCGTTGCCCAGGCTCTGGCCGGGGCGGATCAGGGAGGTACCACCGCCGGCCTGACAATGGGTTCGCCGCGCTACATGAGCCCGGAGCAGGCCGCCGGTACGCGTCAGCTCGACGGCCGGAGCGACCTCTACTCGCTTGCTCTGGTGGGCTACGAGATGCTCGCCGGCGCTCCTCCATTCGTCGGGCCGGGAGTCCAGGCCGTTCTCGCCCAACAGATCGCCACCCCGCCTCCATCGCTCGCCGAACGTGCTCCAAACGCGCCGCCGGCACTGGTGGCGGCGATTGAACGAGGTCTGCAGAAGGATCCGGCGGATCGTTGGCCCGACGCCGCCGCCTTCGCCGCGGCGCTCGCTCCGCTCATCGGCGCGACTACCGCCAGTGACGAGATACCCGTCTCCCGCACCGCTCGCTCTGATCGCCGACTGGGATGGCGCGCCCGCGCCGCTCTCGCGATCACTGTCATCGTCGTCATCCTCACCCCGCTCGCCTGGTGGGCCAGCAACCGCTCCAGTGACATCCCGTCCGGTGTGGATCCGCGACGCTCGGTGCTCATCCTTCCATTCGACATCCTGGACAACGATCCAAGCTTGCAGTGGTTGCGGGACGGCAGCGTCAGCATGCTCACGATGGACATGGCCCAGTGGTCTGATCTCCAGGTGGTGGATTACGAGCGCACGCTCGACCTACTGCGCGGAGCCTCGCTCGATACGGCCGAACGCATCGGGCTGAGTGATGCCCAGCGGCTGGCCCGCGCCGGCGGTGCATGGACCGTCGTGATCGGCCAGGTGACCGGCGGCAGCGATTCGTTACGCGTGGTCGCCCGTCTCTACGACGTCGTCAGCGGGCGCCGGCTGGAGCAGACGCAACAGAGCGTCGCCGCCGGATCCGACCCGCGCGAGCTGTTCGACCTGGTAGCCCGGGCGCTACTCCGCATATCCGGCGCCCCGACCATCAGCCCCGCTCTGGCGCAGACGACCACCAGTTCGCTCACTGCTTATCGTGCCTACCTGGAAGGGGTGCGCGCGTTGAACGGATGGCAGTTGGATCTTGCCGACTCGCTACTCGGCGTAGCCGTGGCCACCGACAGCACCTTCGCCCTCGCACACTACAAGCGTGCCCTGGCCCGCGGCTGGAGTCATCTTCCTGACTCCACCAATGTGTCGATGATCGAGGCCGCCGCGCGCCATGCTAGTCGCCTGCCGCAGCGCGAGCGCGCGCTCATTGACAGCTACCTGGCAATGGCCCGTGGACTCGCCGCAATCAATCGCGGTGAGGCTGGCCTGGCCCCTCCGTACCTGGATCAGGCGCGCCGTCGCTACGCCGACCTCGTGGCACTCGACTCCACCGACGCCGAATCGTGGTACGGGCTGGGCGATTCCCAGTTCCACTCGGCACGGGTGGGCGATGAGAGACGAGCCGAGTTGGGCAACCACTGGACGAGCGCCCTCCGGGCATTCAACCGCACTCTGGCAATCGATTCCACCTTCCACCTCGCCTACTCGCACAAGCTTCTCATATACCAGGCGGCCGGCACTGACGGCGCTCCGGTTATCGTTGTTGGCGACTCCGTAATCGTCTTCGCTAATGACTCCGCGGCGCGCCGGTTCGGAGCGGTTCGAATCGCCGAAGCGCGCATACGAGCGCGGGCACTGGCAATCGAGCAGGCGCGTCTCTGGGTGAGCGGCGACCCGCTGGCTCCGGCCGCCCACAGCGCGCTCGCCGACGCGTATGTCAGCGCCGGCGACTTCTCGCAGGCCGCGCTCGTCCTTCGCGACGCGCTCACCCGCCGCGACGTCGGGACGGCTGACATGGCATTCCGGATCTCGGCGCTGGAGATGGCCAGTGGAGACCCGAACGCACTCGGTGCCGTTGAGGAAGCGCTGCGCACGCAGGATCCCGCCGCGCTCGCCGCTGGCGATGACATCCGTCGTGCCTCAGCGATAACCGCCGCGGCCACCGTGGCCGCCTACTCCGGAGCTCGCGGAAGCATGGAGCGGCTGCTCGAGTTACGCACACGTACCGATCCGCAGATAGCCGGAGCAGGGATCCCGTCAGCCAACATGCTCGCCGTCTGGCGAGCCACCCTGTCGCTGGGAATGGGCGCCGACGACCGCGCAGTCAGGCGCGACATCGACCAGGCGATAACTACCCTCAATCGCATACCAGGTCCGGTGGGTACGCGTCTCCGCGAGCAGTCCTCGTCACTCCCATTCGTTGCCTACCTGCAGCGCCGCGATTCCACTTTCCTGAGAACTCTCCGTAGGTGGAGCGGGAACGACGTACCGCCGGAACTGATCGTCCTGGCGGCACTCCAGGCGGGCGACACCGTACATGCCAGACGGCTTGCCGCCGCCCTCCCCGCGACCGACACTCTGGTTTCTCCGCTGGGCAGCGCGCCCCCGGCGCTGCGCCGCTTCGCCCGCGCGGAGATCTACATCGCGCTGGGCGAACCGCGACGAGCTCTGGATATCTACGAGTCACTCCAGCCACGCCAGTTCGCCAGCTCGCTGGGCTCAGCCGATGCGCGGTGGCCTCTCTACGCGCGGAGTTTCCTCGCGCGCGGGCAGTTGTACGAGCAGGTCGGTGAACGCGGAAAGGCAGCGGCCTCGTATCAGCGTTTCCTCACTCTCTGGGCCAACGCCGATCAAACCTTTGCGGCCGCCGATCTGCGCGTCGCTCGCGAAGGACTGGCGCGCGTACGCGGGGATCGCGGCCCCCGGCCGGGCGGGCGCTAGCGCGCTCCGCCACCGTCAGCCGGCGCCCGTCACTCCGAATTACGCACGGTGACGACGACGAAGTCACCTAGTTCGGCGAGTTCCGCTGGCGAGAGCGTAGCGGCCAGAGGCGCCGGCACGAAGGAGACGACGAGAGCCCGGATTGACGGCTGGCGTCGGACCGTCCGCGTCACCGTTCCCAGCCGCTGATCGCTGTGGAAGGCACCGTTCACGTGTACCACGATACGCCCCGGCGCGAAGGCCGCGGCGACCGACTCTCCCATTGTCTCGTCCTTCACACACTGCGCCTGATAGAAGCGCTGAAGCATCGCGATCGCCGCCGCTGAGTCGGCGCCGCCGTGACCGCCCATACCGGCCATGGCGTCGAAGAACTTGCGTCGGTAGGCGTCGTCCGGGCAGGAGAGATCTGCCGCCACCCAGCCGCGCTGTTCGGCGGACAGCGTGTCGATCACGGAGAGTCCGTCCCGCCCCACGGCGGAGGCCAAGGGACGAGGAACGTTGCTCGCCACTACTGGCCAACCTCGCTCGCGAGCCAGTTCCACCAGCGGCCGATAATCAGTCTGATAGTTGGGCCATGGACGGGAGCCTGCCCGAAACTCGTCCTCGCTCACCTGTCCGGCGAGATAGCGATCGAGCAGTGGCTGTACGTCGCGCTCGAACATCTCCAGCGCCAGCGTCACATCACGACCACGAGCCGCTAAACCCTCCAGAACCGCCAGTTCCAGCCGGTGCGTGGATGAATCATCATGCTGCTCGCCGAGAAACACGACGTCGGCACCGGAAAGGCTGTCGACCAGCGCCGACCACTCGATCGCGCTGCCAGTTCGCGTGTCCATCGCGCGTTCGATGACCAGGGGTAGGGGTGCAGCGACTGGTGACGGAGTCAGGCTGGGCGATGCCGGAGCGCACGCGGCAACGGTTAGCAGGGCCATGAACGAAACGCCAATGCGCGCCGTCAGATGACGGAGCGAGTGACGATATGGACTTGTTAAGTTGGACACGAGGCGCACTGGTGAGGATTGAGTTCGACCGCGCATAACGGTCCCTCCGCCAATATACGCCCGGCCCTACTAACGCGCCCGGTGAAACGGGCCGCGTCGGTCGATGCTAGCGGACGTAGCCAGTCAACTGGAAACCAGCTTCGGCAACGTGCATCGGCATCTCATCGGCAAGCATAAGGGCCGGCCAGACGGGCGCTCCGGCAAATGCGGAGGCGACAATTGCCGGACTCGTGAACGGGTCGGCTGGCTGCGCCGGCCGGTCGGCGATAACCGGGGGGAGCATGATGGGCCCCCGATCCACTGGCAGGAGCGCATAAGCTCCGGCGGTCACGGCCAGGACGGCGGCGGCAACTGCGAGGAATGAGAACATGGCCGGTGTCCGGGAGCCGCCGAGCGCTGTGTAGACAGGAGCGCGATCGGGCGACGTGTCGTGCAATCTCGCCAGCAGCCGTTCATTGAATCCCGCCGAGCAATGAACTCTGGGCAGGTTGTGCAGCACCAGCAGGCCCCGTCGCATTCGAACGTCGTACGCCGCGCACTCCACGCATTCCACCCGATGCCGCTCCATGGCGGAATCGTCCACGCCGGGAAGGGTGTCGTCCAGAAATGCGCCGTGACATTCACGAAAAGTGCGACAGTCCATGCTTCAGCTCTGGGCCTGCAGGAAGATGTAGCGCCGACTGCGTTCCATCCTCCTCGCATACCCTGCCAGCGCACGCCGGTTCCGACTCAGCGCGGGAATCAGGCTGAGCCGGACAAGGACACGACTAAGGATGCAGGACAAAAAAAACGCCCCGTGACCGCTATTGGCCATGGGGCGCTCAACATTTCATCCCTCATCACTCCCGCGATGTTCAGTCCAGAGCGGGAGCGATGATCTCGGCGAAGGAACTGCGCGCGCGATTGAGGCGCGACTTCACAGTACCGAGGTTGGTATCGGTTATCTCGGCGATCTCTTCATAAGATTTTCCCTCGATCTCGCGGAGGACAAAAACCTCGCGATGATGCTCGGGAAGCTGCGCTACCGAAGTCTCCACCAATTCGCGCAGATGGCGCTTCCGGAACAGGTCGTCCGGACGCATGCTGGAATCCTCGAACTGCAGTGGCCGATCATCGTCCGCCCAGTTCTTCCGGATGGTCTGGAAGAGTACGAGCGGGTTCCGCGAACGATTACGCAGCTCGTTCTTGGCCAGATTCGAGGCGATCGTGTAGATCCATGTCGAGAACTTCTTGGAGCGGTCGAAACGGTGCAGGTGCCGGTAGACCCGGATGAAGACCTCCTGAACGAGATCCTCGCCCTTCTCCCGATCGCCGATAGTGCGGTAAATGAAGTTGAGCAGGCGCGTCTGGTAGCGATCCACGAGTTCCTGGAACGCACGCTCCTCTCCCTCCAGGAAGGCAGTCACCACCGCCGCGTCGTCCAGCGTGCGGAGTTGCTCCCTGACCGAGCCTCCAGCAGGATTTACTGTCTTCTTGAGTGCGACGTCCGCCATGTTTGCATCCCCCTGCGTGTGCTGCCGGTGACCCCTCGTCCCAATCTGACACTACCTCTTGCAGATCGGTTGCCTTGCTGTGGGTTCGCCCATTGTTAAAGCACGCTGCGTGCCGCTTTCCCTACCCCCCTCCAAACCACCCTAAACATCTACCTTGGAAGCGATTACGAGTCTGGAGACACTCTATAAATATACCGAAATTTTCCCGAATGTCCACCCGTGAGGACGTTCTGAATACACTCCAGGTGACGATCCCTCATCGCCAGCGTGACGACCATCACGCAGCGTGGGCGGCATCACCAGACGCCGCCCACGACTACCTAACTGCTGAGTCTGCTCCGAACTGCGCTGCCTACCCCGCCGACGGCCTGAGAAAGCGGCGAGGATGCTCCTTCTTCCTGCCGGAGGCTCTACGAATTGGTCCTGAATCCCGCCGCGTAGAGTAGACCCAGTGCCGTCTTGGCGTCCTGGATCTCGCCACGCTCCAGCATCGCTAACGCCTTCGACAGCGGCATCGGCACCAGCTCCACGAACTCGTCAGCCTCCCGCTCGGACTCGCCCCTGGTGATCCCGGTTGCCATAAACAAATGGATCTTCTCGTCGGTGAAACCGGGCGTGGTATACATGGTGAAGAGCCGATCCATCCGGGTTGCTGTGCATCCGGTCTCCTCGCGTAGCTCGCGGGCCGCGCACACTTCTGGCTCCTCGCCCGGCTCCAACCGACCGGCCGGGATCTCATAGATGTAACCGTCGGTGGCGTACCTGTACTGACGGATAATGAGGATCTGCGGGTCGTCCCCTCCCGGATCGCTCAGGAACGGGACTACCGCGCTCGCGCCAGGATGGCGCACCATCTCCAGCTCGCCCTCCGAGCCGTCGGGAAAGCGCACCCGGTCGACATCGAGGTTGATGACGCGACCGCTATACACCCGCTTGGAAGACAGCGTGGATGAGGACATGGCTTATTCCCGGTCCTTGAACTTCTCGTAGAGCCGCGTGTGACGGTTCTCGAGGCTCACTTCCTTACCGTCAATGAAGACTCGCTCCACTGTCGTCACGATCTGCAACGGGTCGCCGCTCGTGACAATGATGTCGGCGCGCTTGCCCGGCTCCAGACTGCCCATGTTCGCACCCTGGCCAATCAACTCCGCTGCCGTGAGGGTGACGGCGCGTAGCGCGACGTCAGCGGGCAATCCGTAAGCAACTGCTCGAGCGGCGTGATACGGCAGGTTCCGAACGTCCGTGGTATTCTCGCCGAACTGCGTCGTGAAGCTCACCTTCACGCCCGCGTTGTGCAGACGTGCGGCGTTCTCCCAGCCGGCGGTAATGGGATCATTGGCGTCCATCGTCGGTTCGATCTCCGAGCCAACGGCTACCGCTATGTTGCGCCGCGCCAATTCAGCCGCCAGGCGATAGGCCTGGTCGCCGCCAATGATGACCGCCTTCATCTGCGGGAAGCTGTCCAGCACGAGGAGCACGGTCCGGATGTCACGCTCGGTCCGAGCCCGGAAAAAGGCGGGCATCTTTCCCGTCACTACCGGCACCAGCGCCTCCAGAAGGATGCGCTCGGAGCCCTGCGCCTGCGGCTCGAAACGGGCTGTCGGATCATCACGCGTGATTCCGCCGGCAGCGTACAACTTTGCGCGCTCTAGCAGCCGCATGGTTTCCTGCAGCTTCTCGCCCTCCAGCTTCGGCTCTTCCCAGGCATCTCCCTTCGCCGCCGGTAACTCGAACACCATCACCGCGCGGCTGGCGACATCCATCTTGGCCTCGGTGTCGCCGTCCAACTGCACTACCGAGCCAGCGCCGTCAATGATCGAGCCCTGTGCCGATGCGAGGACGGCGGTGATGCCGTTGGCCCGCGCTACGGCGATCGCCTCAGAGTGCGGGTGCACGCCGGTAAGGGCGCGGATGTGCGGGTTGAAGTCTCCCACCTCCTGATCGTCTCGACTGGCCGGAATGGAGCCAATCTCGATCATGCCCAGTTGGGTCATTGGCTCAATCATGCCCGGGTAGACGTGCTTCCCGGCTGCTTCCACGCGCGTCGCGCCGGCTGGCACCTGAACCGCTGCCGCCGTCCCCACTGCCATGATCTTGCCGTCCTGAACGAGCACTACGCCGTTCTCTATCGCCGGTCCGCTTACCGGATGTACCGTGGCTCCGACAAACGCCGTCACGGTCGCATTCGGGAGCAGCGGCAGGCTGCGTGCGGCAGGCGATGCGGGCATGCCGTCGCCCTGCGGCGTTCCAGCGGCCGACGACGTGCTCGGCCGCGCGCCATTCATTTGCAACGCCGCCAGCGTGCGGATCGGCTCACCGCGGGTGGTGGTCTCGTTCGTCCGATCGTAGTAGACGATGCCGTCCACTATGGTCTTCTCGACGCGGGAGTAGCTGTCGAATGGATCACCGCTCAGGAGCACCATGTCGCCGTCCTTGCCCACCTCCAGCGTCCCGATCCGATCCTCGAGATGGATCTGCTTGGCCGCGTACGCGGTGACCATGCGCAGCGCGTTCTCCTTGGAGACACCGCCGTACTTCACCGGCTTGTTCATCTCCAGCACCATCGTAGCCTGCAGCCACGGGCTGTCGGAGTTGAGGCTGGTGAGGACGCCATGGTCAAACAGCACTGCGGCATTGAACGGGATGGCGTCATATGCTTCCAGCTTGTACTGCCACCAGTCGCTGAACGTGCTCGCGCTGGCGCCATGAGCCTTGATCTCGTCGGCCACCTTGTAGCCTTCCAGCACGTGCGTGAACAGGTCGATCTTGAACCCGAAGCGATCGGCGACGCCCATGAGCATCTCGATCTCGTCGCTGCGGTAGGAGTGGGCGATCACCTTGATCCGCCCTTCCATGATGTCTACCAACGCTTCCAGCCGCAGATCGCGGCGAGGCGGCACGCGGTAGGCGCCCGGGTTCTTCTTGTAGTCCTGCCACGCCTTCCGGTAGTCCTGCGCTGCGGTGAACGCCTGTTCGTGCAGCGCCTCCACCCCCTGGCGGGATCCTGGATAGCGCTGCACGGCGCCACCGCCACGACCCTTGCGCGTCACGTTCTCGCCGAGCGCGAACTTCACCGTGCGCGGCGCACCTTCCACCAGCAGCTTGAGGGGATCGTCCATGCCCCAGCGCGTCTTGATTGTCGCGTTCTGGCCGCCGATGGTATTGGCCGACCCGTGCAGCACGACAGTCGTAGTGACGCCACCAGAAAGCGCCTGATAGATCTCCAGGCTGCTCGGCATGAGTACATCCGTGACCCGTACCTCGGGCACGATCGACGCCGATCCTTCGTTCCAGGTAGCCATCGCACTGTGCGAGTGCGTGTCTACTATACCAGGAATGGCTGTCATTCCGGCGCCGTCGATAACCGTCGCACCGGCCGGCGTCTGAACGTCGGTGCCGATGGCGCGGATTACGCCGTCACGGATGACGACCGAGACCTTGTCCATGATCTGGCCGTTGGCAGTCCACAACTTGTCGATGTTGCGGACGACGACCGTCCCCTTTGGCACCTTCACCGTGCCCGGTGCGATCTGTTCGGTTAGGGTGGCCGGCCAGACTGGCTGGGTTATCGGTGCCTGGGCGGCGGCGATGCTGAGCGGAGCGGCAATCGCGGCCGCAACCAGCGCACTGGCGCGGTACATGGCGCGCTTACGAGCGCGGTTAACCGCAGGTGATATATGAATCGTCATCTCAGTTGTTCTCCATGGCGCCAGGACCACTACGCTTGCCCGAGAGCTTCACCTCGCCCATCGGCGTCGAGGCCGTAGCCGACAGCACGCCGTTGGCCATCGTACCGGTGAACGGCACCTCGGTGTTCTGCATGAAGGCAAAGACGACAGTGAAGACAACGTTGCCTCCGGTCACCTTGCCGCCCTTGATGGGCAGCGCGCCCATCTCGGTGTCGATGCTTCCGGAAAAATTCTCCGGCGTACCGGTGATGGTCATTGCGCCGCCCAACGAGCCTTGTGAGCTCTCCAGGTCCAGGCTCCACTTGCCGGCCACTGCGTCGGCACCGCTGGACGCGCCGGCAGCGGTCGCCGCCACGCGCGGAGCGGCTGTGCTAGGGCGCCCCTTCTCCAGCTCGCCCTCCACCAAGGTGTAGACCACTTTCGTGTCCTTGCCGAACAGAGATCCGTCGGCGACGACGAAGGTGGCCGGTGCACCCGGCGCCAGCGTCATCAGGCGCGACAACCCGAGCATCTCGGCGGGCGTCGAGGTGATGGCGCGCAGGGCATCGGCCTCGCTGAGTCCGTACTCGACGGCCTTCCGCGCACCCTCGCGAAGGTCGGCCTTGCCACCTCCCGAAGTGAGGGCGACACGAACGCCCGCCTTCGCCAGTTTACCAGCGTTGGCATAGGCCTCCTCCAGCTCCTCCTTCTCACGCCGCACTCCCGGCTCCATCGGCTCCGCATTGGCCTCGGCCTTGGCGTCCGGCTTCCATTGCTTGGGCTTGGCGAAGTCCACCGAGGCCAGCACCGTCACCTTCTTCTCCTTCAATAGATCGGCGAGCTTCCATGCATCCTGCCCGCCGACGATCACCGGCGTGAATCCGTACTGATCGCCCAATCGGACGGCGTAGCTAATCTCCTCGGCACTGTTGGCCGCGAAGAAGACCCGCTCGTCACCCGAGAGCACGCGCTGCAGGATGTCGTAGTCAGGATCGTTGGGAGGACGCACCATCCCCTTGGCATCGCGGGCGTAGGCAGCCTGAACGACCTTCGTGTGCTTGGCGTCCTCGAACGCCTGGCGGATGAAGGTGGTAGTGGCGAACATCGTCCCCGGGTAGACGCCGCGGGCACCGCGAAGCGCGAACAGGACGCCAGCGTCGGGGTCCACCACTAACTCGCCCGGCGATGTGGCCGACGGACGGAGCATGAGCACGGTAGACTGGCCGGCCATCAGCGCGGCATCGGGATGGACGGCGATAGCCACAACGCCCCCCTTCCGCTGGTCGGCGACGTCCTTACCGGTGGCCTGGAGCACATCCACCACTCGACGGTGCGGCGTGAAGCCCTGGAGCGCTCGCGGCGCATCCCACGACTTGACTGTCGCGCGATCTACCTCAGCCGCCGGGAAGCTGAACTTCGCCGCACCCTGAGCGTCCACCAGCCCCGGATAGACGACCAGCGAGTCGCCCTCCAGAAGCTCGGCGCCGGCCGGGATCGCGGCTCCGGGGCCCATGCTCTCGATGAGTCCGCCACGTACGACAATGGTCACGCCAGTCGTGCGCCGGCCGTCGGCTCCGACCACTGTGACGCCCTTGAGCGCGTAGGCGGCCGGCGCCGGGGTGGTATTGTACTGGGCGCCCACGTCGCGGGCGCCGAGCGCCAGTACGGCGATCGCTGCCGCAAGGCGCGGGAGCTTGGTTGCGGGTCCGCTCATGCTACCTGTTCCTGTCGGAAGGAGAGTTCCATGCGAGCACTGCCAGAGCTCGGCGAACATCAGGGATGTGGCCGGGCACGTCAATAGAAGTTACGGCGGGGGTCCAAAGCGCGTTGGGCAGTCGCCTTTCGCCCCAGCTAGTGACCTGAGGGCACCCCGGTCAGCGGGGATGGTCGGCTACGTGCATGTTGACAGGTAAGTGGCCACTGCCTGCTCTCGAACCCCGACCGTCTACTAAGTGCTGTCCAGCCTACGACCTGTCCCAATAGTAGCCCTGATCCTCGTCGCCGCCTGTGGCGGCGATCAGCTGCGCGCCGACACATCGAAGGCCGCTGTCAGCCAGGCTACAGGCAGCGAGCCCAACCACGTCATTTCGCTCGACGAGCGCGTGAGCGACAGCGCGATCCCAGCCGACAGCGCCCTCGAGGCTGGTGCGTCCACAAGGTTATTGGGGATCGAGGCGCGGCTCTGGAATTCGCGGTCGGGCACATTCACAACGATTGGCGACAGCGTGCACATCTCCGCCGACTCACCGTCGGGAGCTCTGCTGGTTGTGGTTAGCGGCAGCGCCCCCAGCGGCACGATCCCGGCGACCATAGAGTTGGAGGTCACGGATGGCGATGGCACCCTGTTTAACTCCGGCTTCGTATCGTCATTCCAGGTCGGCGACGAGGGGACCTTCCAGACGCCTTTTCTGGTGAGCGGCGAGCTGTGCACGCCGGTAAAGCTGGAGGCGAAGACGGACGGTGGGCGGGAACTGACTCGTAAGATTGTCTTCACCTGCGGGCCATAGCGAGCCGACCTGCCCTCCTACTTCCCGTCCACTCCGCGCCGCAACACCCGCCCTGCCCTCACGCCCATAAAACGACCACCGTCCACCGCCACGGTGCCGTTCACAATCACGTACGGGATCCCGTCCGGATACTGATGGGGGTCCTCGAAGGTCGCGCGGTCGGCCACTGTGGCCGAATCGAAGATCGTTATGTCGGCAAAGGCTCCCTCCACCAGCGTGCCGCGATCGCGCAGGCCGAGCCGGGCCGCCGGCTGGGCGGTCATCTTGTGCAGCGCCTGAGGCAGGGTGAGCACGCCGCGCTCGCGGACATAGCGGGCCAGCACGCGCGGGAAGGTGCCATACCAGCGCGGATGAGGATGCCCCTCGCCCGGCGAGGTCAGGCGTCCGTCGGAGGCGATCATCGTCTGCGGATGGCGCATGATGCGCTCCACGTCGTCCTCCTCGAGGACGTGATATATGGCCGACGCACCGCCCTTGAGCATCGCGTCCACCACCAGTTGGGCACCGGTCTCCATCGTCGGGGGTAGCCCGCGCTCCACCGCCCAGTCGTAGAGGGTGCGGCCCTCCAGGTCGGGCTGCCAGGCGACCTTGGCCAACTGAACACGCTTCAGGTCACCGCCGCCACGGTCGTTCTCCAGGTTGAATACGATCTCGCGGAGGATGCTGTCGCGCAGCGCCGGATCGTTCACCCGTTTACGAAAGGCGTCGTCGCCGCCGGCCATTGCCCACGCCGGGACGAGTATCGAGATACCAGTGTAGGTGGCCGTGTACGGATACTGATCCATCATCACGTCGATCCCAGCGGCGCGCGCCGAGTCGACCATCGCCAGGGTGCGCACGCTGGCGCCCCACATCGGCTTGCCCACCACCTTGTGATGGGTGAGAACGATCGGGATCCCGCTCTCCCGCCCGATCCTGATCGCCTCGGCAACACCCTCGATCAGCCCCAGCCCTTCCTCGCGAAGGTGGGAGGTGTAGATGCCGCCAGAGTCGGCGGCGACGCGGGCCAGAGCCACCACTTCGGGCGTCTCGGAGTAGGCGCCGGGGATGTACTTGAGACCCGTCGACAGCCCCCACGCGCCCTCGCCCATCGCCTGCGCGACCATCCCCTTCATGCGGGTCAGTTCGGCCGCCGTTGGAGCGCGATTAGCCCGCCCCATCACCTCGCTCCGGATGGTGTTGTGCCCGGCCAGGAAGGCGACGTTCATGCCCACGCCGAGGGTGCGCGCAGAGTCGAGGTACGGGGCGAGGGGGAAGGGAGAACTGCCATCGGGACCGCCCAGCGATGTGGTCAGGCCCTGGCGAACGGCGCTCTCGGCGTCGGGCAGGCGGAGCAACGGGTCCAGATGCGCGTGCAGGTCTATGAAGCCCGGTGAGACGATGAGCCCGGTCGCGTCTATTACCCGCGCGGCGTCGGCCGTCGGGAGCGGTGTCGTGGACACACGGACAATGCGATCGCCGCGCACTCCGACGTCGGCGCGCACTCCCGGCGATCCGGTACCGTCGATAACGGTTCCCCCGGTGATTAACAGGTCGTAGGCCTCGGCGACGACGGGCGCCCCGTCGGAGCTTTCCGAGTCGGCCTTGTCACTGCCGCCTGTGCATGCGGCGACGGCGAGGGCCAGCAGTACGACGTGTGCTCTCACTCTGGATATCCTCGTTGCAGGTCCATCGATCTCAGTCAGTCGCTCAGGCCGATGATACGGTCCCCGGACGTGGCTTCAAAGATATGCGCGCCGGCACTGTCGACGGCCAGTGTCACGTGCTCGCCCGGCCTGGGTAGGACGGCCATCGGTGCTACACGAGCCGTGAGTTCCTGCGTCGCGATGCGCCCGTGGAGGAGGCTCTCGTTCCCCAGACGGCCATGTCGAGGTCCCCCGCCGTGAACCGATGTGGCCGTTCTGGTAGATCTTACGCACACACTGTAACGTCACCCGGGCCGCTGCCCGCCTCCGCGCCTGAGAGTTGCGTGACGTGAGATGCTGCACGAGGACTGCCCGCGCGTCGCGCCAACAGGGCCGGTGTGTTCTACACCGGCGTGCGCCACGCTGCTCCACGCTAGCCGGACCCGACGATGACCGATCGGTCTCCTTTTCCTGATGATTTCCAGTGGGGCGCCGCGACATCGGCGTACCAGATAGAAGGCTCTCCGCTGGCTGACGGCGCCGGTCCGGGAATCTGGCAGCGATTCACTCATTCGCCTGGCCTCACCAGTAGCGGAGCCACCGGCGACGTGGCCTGTGACCACTACAACCGCTGGCCGGAAGACATAAAGCTCATGGCCGAACTCGGCCTCACCGCCTATCGCTTCAGCATCTCCTGGAGCCGGATCTTGCCAGACGGGACCGGTCGCGTCAACCAACCCGGTGTGGACTTCTACTCTCGACTGGTGGACGGGCTGCTGGAACGCGGTATCACGCCTTTCTGCACACTCTACCAGTGGAATATGCCGGCCGCCCTCGACGACCACGGCGGCTGGCTCAATCGTGACAGCGCCAACTGGTTCGCCGACTACGCACAGGTGATGTACCGGGCCCTGGACGGCCGGGTGCGCCACTGGACAACCCTTAACGAGCCGTGGACAGTGGTTGACGGCGGCTACCTGCATGGCGCTCTCGCGCCAGGGCATCGCAATCTTTTCGAGGCACCGCTGGCCAGCCATAATCTGCTGCGCGCCCACGGTGCCGCCGTAAAGGCATATCGCGCTGAAGGCGCTCACGAGATCGGCCTCGTCGTGAACCTCGAGCCCAAGTATCCGGCCAACAAGCGGCCCGAAACGGAAGCAGCCACGCGACGTGCCGACGCGTACATGAACCGCCAGTACCTGGATCCCGTCTTCCTGGGCCGTTACCCGGACGAACTGCGCGAGATCTTTGGCGAAGCGTGGCCCGAGCCGTCCGACGAAGACATGGCGCTTATCAAGCAGCCGCTGGACTTCATAGGCGTTAACTACTACACCCGCAGCGTCACCGTCGAGGACCAGAAGGCGCTCCCTGTAAGGGCGGGCCGGGTTAAACAGGATGGAGCCACCTACACTGAGACGGACTGGGAAGTCTACCCCCAGGGTCTCGTCGACATTCTGGGCTGGGTCACCGAGCGTTACGGAGCGACTCCGCTCTACGTGACGGAGAACGGAGCCGCCTTCTTCGACCCGCCGGTGCCGCTCGCTGATCCACATCCCGACCCGCTGCGCGTGGACTACTTCCGCCAGCATCTCGTCGCCATCCGGCAGGCGATATCGAATGGCGTTCCACTGCGCGGCTATTTCGCCTGGTCGCTGCTCGACAACTTCGAGTGGAGCGAGGGTTTCACCAAGCGATTCGGGATTATCCACGTCAACTACGCGACCCAGAAGCGCACATTCAAAACGAGCGCACGCTTCTACGCGGATGTCATCCGCACGCGCGGTGCGGCGCTGGACGACGGCTGACGATGTTGCCCGCGTGAACAGGCGAGCCGGTGCTACAGCCGCTTACCCCAAAGTGAGCGCGCTGACGACTGCCACCACGTCGGGCCTCACCTTACAGTAGCCCTCTGCTGCCTGGCGTAGCGAGAGAACCGCCGATGCTTCCAGTTCGAAGGCCACGTGCAACTCACCCAGAAAGTTGGCCCTGTGAGCTCTGCTCACCCGGCTCGCCAGCTTGTCGCCCTGGCTCTGACGTCGCACATGTTCGCGGGCCGCTAGCCAGAGGACGCTGGCCTGACGACGCCAGGGGAGATCGTCGGTGTCGGCCTTCTGCGTCGCCACTGCCTTCTCGTAAGCTGTACCTGCCTCGCCCAACTGACGGTCCGCCACTGCTGCCAACTCCAGCCAGCCGTCCAGTTCCAACGGATCGATGCCGTCCTTCTCCGCCAGCGCAGCACAGCGCTCGTGCTGTCGGCAGCTCTCTAACGCCGCGCGGCCTAGGCGATCAGCGCGCGCGTGCAGGAGTTCGAGCGGATTGGCGTGTGCGTCGTCGGTGTGGGTGGGGCGGGACGGCGCAGCGACGTTGTCGGCAGTGTTGGACTTCGGCATCGGAGTGCGACCTGGAGCTGTGAGATCGGCACGCAGTGCGCGTGCACGGTGCGATAAAGCTAAGAGGTTGGACGGCCGGGAACACAGGTAGGGTTGCGAAGAGTGCGTCAGTACCGGTCGCTCCGTGTGACGACTTGCCTCTCTGTGCGCGGTCACATCCAGAACTGCCATTGCTTCGTCATCCAGACGTAGCCTGCCAGACATGCGTTGGTCACCGCGTGGGCGAGCACCAGATCGCCGAGCGACTTCGTGCGCCACATCCACCAGTTGTAGACGATTCCCGCCAGCAGCCCAACTTCCCAGAACGGCCCGTGTTCACTGGCGAACAGAAGTGCAGTGACGACGAAGGCAAATGTCGTGTAGCGCCCCAACGGCACCTTCAAGAAATCGGAGTTCTGGATCCAGCGCGGCAACCAGCCGCGCCAGAACAACTCCTCCAGGATCGGTACCAGGAGCGCTGCTCGGGCAACTCTCAACCAGAGCACAAGTGGGTCGGCCAACTCTGCCGCTGGGATGGATACCTCAACCTTGCCGGTGATCGAATTCTGGAAGATCCACGATTCGCGCCAACCTGGTATTAGCGCGTCGGGTGCTACCCAGAGCGCGCAAACTCCCACGCCAACCAGCACCGATCCGATCCAGTGCGGAAAGCGGAGACTGGCCACGAGATGTCGGGAGGTGACCCAGGTGGTCACCGCCACCACAGATACCCAGAGCAACGATTCCCATGGCTGGGCGATCTCCACCGACCCGGCGAGGCCCAGGCAGAGCATGAAGACGGCGAACGGCGCGACGTATGGAATGGCGGGATGTTTGAGCATGTCCTGAAGCTTTTGGATGCAGGAGTGGCGAAGAGAGTGTCGCGGTGCCGTCTTACCAGTTCAACAGCCCGGCCGCAGCGGACGTGGGTGGAGACGCAGTGGGGTGGTGCGAACGCGCCTGACCGGGAATGGCAAGCGACAAACTCGCTGGTGCAGTGCGGACTTTGCAAATAGCCGTCGGTGTAACGGATTCATCTTATCGGCGACGTCAGCCACGGCTACCTAGCGGCCGCGCGCTCCTTCCGTGTGATGACGGTGCCGATTTGCCTCGCCTGCCAGTCAGACACAGGCGATCCAGCAGTGACTGAGGTCACGGATGAGTTGCGTACGACCACGGCTGGCCGTCCTGTGAGAAATCCCGCCCACGCGGCCGCCGGGACCGGCGGCGCACGCGGCCGCATGCCGTACCACCGCCGCGCCAGCAAGGCGCCCCACCAAGCCGGAGTTCTTCCGATGAGCACACTCGTCGAAGCCCTCAGCGTAGTCATCCCCAGGCACGTACTGGACGCGGGTTACCCAGGCGGCACCGAGGGTTACCTCGAGACCGCCCGCCGTGCCCGTGGTGCCCGCTACGCCATCAGCGACGAGCGACTGGCCTGCGTCAGCTTCGCCAGCGTCGCCGACGCCGATGCATTCACCGCTCCCCTGTCTGCCCTCGGAATGGCCGCTGAGGACGGCGCACCGCCGCCGATAGCCTGCCTGGACGAGGACTTCGGCCCCACGGCCGCCTGTCCCTGGCTCCGCTGGCGACGGCACGACGACGGCTTCACCTCCTGCTGGCTGGAGTGGACCGAGCCGGGCGAACTGGCGGCCCCGTCCGAATGGCTGCCGCCGCGTCAGCGCTCCCAGGCCAGTCGGCCGGCGGCCGCTCGGCTGTACTCTCCGCCGCCAGCATCGGCCGACAGCGCAACGGCAGCGTCGATAGCGTCCATGGGCCCGGATATCGGGCATGATGCGTCGGCGCCGCTACGCATTGTTCCGACATCGATTGGCCCGCTGACGCCGATAAACAGCCCGTCCATTCTCGCCGCCATGGAGGGGAACTCGGGCAGCAACGGACACGCCCTCCTGGACGCCGATTCCATAGATGTCGATAGCCTTGTTGCCACCGCCGAGGATGCGTTCTCCGCGCTGGACTACAGCACCGCTGGGTCCGAGGTCGCCGACGAGGAAGAAGAGGACGATTGGTCGCTGCCAGAGTTCCAACAGGGTGATGTCGACTTGTCGTCCGTGAACAATCAGACGACGACTGACCAGTCGAACGAGACTGCTGAGGACTTCGGCTCGGACGATGACAACGCTGAATACGCCGCGGCTGTCGAGCTGTTGGCGACCGCCGACGAAACGGTTGCAGTTGAGGACATTGCCGCTGCGGACGACGCGCCCACGATGGAAGCGGCGTCACCCTTCGACTTCTCGCCTGATTTTCAGGAGTCGTCGTCCGGCGATGATCTGGTGGCTCGCCATGAAGCCGCCTTCGCGGAAGACGTCGCGGCAATGGAAGACGCTTCGCCGTTCGACTACTCGCGGGCCGTCCAGAAGCTGTCGTCAAGCGATGATCTGGCGTCCAGTGAGGAAGGCACCTTCTCGGACGACGTAGCCCGGGTAACGGAAGAGTCACCGCCGTTCGACTACTCGCGTGCCCTGCACGAACTGTCGGCCAACGATGAACTGGTACCCAACCAGGAATCCACCTTGCCGGAATACGCCCCGGCGATGGATGACGCATCGCCGTTCGACTACTCGTCTGTAGTTCAGGATACAGACGTCGAGGACGATGTCGTAGCGGTTGAGCAGGAAGACATCGCAGTCATGAACGGCGAGACGATCAACGACGTTATGCCGGACCCGGAAGATGCAGCAGCCAATGCTGACTTCCTGACCCCGGAAGCCGACATGGAGGTCGACTATGCGAGCGCGCCGACAGCCACATCGGAAGACGCCAGCGCAGTCAGTGAGAGCGCGATTGACGAGCGTCTGATCAACGAGGCGATGATCGGCGAGCCTATGATAGACGACGGCACGATAGACAGTGGCGACGACGACGATGATGACACGCCGGGATACATGGCCGAGGACGACATGGCCTACGATGACCTGGCGGACATGGATGCACTCGTTACCGTCGCCGCCGAGCCCGATGAGCCGGCCAAAGCTGACACCTCAATCTGGACTGACGAGATCGATGACGAGCAGGCGGCGGCACCAAACCATGAGGACCACGAAGCGTTGTCGTGGAGTGACGCGAGTAACGCAGTGTTCGACGATGTGGATGCGCTCTTCGCCGCCCGAGGCTTCGATGCCCCGGTGGGCGCTGACGTGGAGTCGCAGTCCGTAACCAATGCATCAGCAGACGACTCAACCGCACATACCCCTGCTTCCCTTACCCCCGTCGCCATGACCGCCGTCGCCCCCACTCCCGCCCCCGCCTTCGCGTCAACTCCCGTTTCGTTCTCCGACTCACCGCTGGATGCCGTCCGTGCACACCTCGCCGAGCGCGGTTGGCGTTACAGCCAGGACGCCGACCAGGGTGCACTTTTCTACCAGACCGCCGGTGGACGCGCCTCCTACCCCGGCTTTGCAGCCGCCGACGAGTCAGCGCAGCTGGTGTGGCTGTACACGCAGATTCCCGTAAGGGTGCCGGAGCACCGCCGGGCCGCCGCGGTGGAAGTGCTGACGCGCGCCAATCACGGCCTGGCAGTGGGGAACTTCGAGTTCGACTATACCGACGGCGAGGTACGCTTCAAGGCAGTCGCCGACGCCGCCGACGGCTGCTTTACCGCGGCCGCCGCTGGCCGTCTTCTTCGCCACAGCCTGGACGCCTGCGATCGCTACCATGACTCGCTGATGCAGGTGATCTACGGCGGTCTGTCGCCCGCCGACGCTGTGCGGTAACGAGGTGACTCGTGAGGCTTTGAGGGACGCGGCCAGATAAGGTTGACGCAGTTCTGAACACGGTCGCGTCACGTCACTGTTTAACGTGTAAGAAGCCAGAGCGGCCAGCCTTCAGCTAAGGCTTCCGGCATGGTCGCAGAACGAGGATGACACTGTCTGCAGCGGACGCTTTTCGCCGCATGCCAGAGTGTCATCCTCGTCGTCATTCTGAAATTGGAAGTCGCGGTCTCTCTACCCTTGCGGCGCGCTCGCGAGCCCGCTCTCCTGATCCACCACCGTTCCGTCGACAGGATCGATCGGGTAGACGCCGCTGAAGCACGACGTCGTGAAGTCGTGCGCTGGCAGCCCGGTGGCAGCAATCATTCCGTCGTACGACAGGTAGGAGACGGAATCAGCGCCGATGGACTCCCGGATCTGTTCCACCGACATCCTGGCGGCCACCAGATCTGACGTGTCAGGCAGGTCGATGCCGTAGACATCGGGGAACATGACAGGGGGTGACGAGACGAGATAGTGGACCTCGCTCGCGCCAGCGCCGCGAAGCATCTTCACGATCTGCCTGGACGTCGTGCCGCGCACGACGGAATCGTCCACCACCGCTATCCGCCGGCCGCGAATGACCTCGGCGATCGGATTTAGCTTCATCTGCACGCCGCTCTCGCGCAGGCTTTGAGCCGGCCGGATAAAGGTGCGATGGATGTAGCGGTTCTTGAGGAGCCCGAAGTCGAACGGGATGCCGATCTCGCCTGCATACCCAATCGCTGCCGGAGTTCCCGAATCGGGCACGGAGATCACGACGTCCGCCTGCACCGGATGCTCGCGCGCCAACTGTGCCCCGAATTCCCGACGCACCTCGTTCACCCGCTTTCCAAGCAGGATGCTATCCGGCCTGGCGAAGTAAACGAACTCGAAGATGTCGAGCTGCTCCCGGCCGGGAGCTATCTGAATCGAGCGTAGCCCGCTGTCATCGATCACCACCATCTCGCCCGGACGCACGTCGCGTAGGAATGTCCCCCCTATCGCGTCGATCGCACAGCTCTCCGAACTCACCACGTAGCCATCCCCCACCCGACCCAGCGCCAGCGGTCGGATGCCCCGCACGTCGCGCAGCGCGACCAGCGAATTGGTGGTTAGCAGGGCTAGGGAGAAGGCGCCGGTGAAGAGCGGGAAACAGTCTCGCACCGCATCCTCCAGACTGGCACCAAGTGCCATCGCGCGATCGAGCGCCGCGTACATCAGCTCGGAATCGTTGGCGCCGCTGATGTCCACGCCGGCATCGGCCAGCGACTCCGATAGCCGCGCCGTGCTGGGAAGGTTACCGTTGTGCGCCAGCGCCAGGCGTTGGGCGCCATTAGTGACCGGCTGAGCGTGGCTGAGCCCGTCGCCGCCGCGCGAGGTGGAGTAGCGGTTGTGCCCGATAGCTACGTGGCCGACCAGTGGACCCAGAGTGGCCTCGTCGTAGACGTGGGCTACCAGCCCCTGCCCCTTGTGCGTCAGGATCGACGTGCCGTCACTGACGCTTATTCCGGTGCTCTCCTGGCCGCGGTGCTGCAGCGTCCAGAGCCCCGTGTGCACGAGACGCGCGGCCTCCATACCGGGGGCATAGACCCCGAAGACCGCGCACTTCTCACCCAGGGATCGCGATCGATCCCCGCTCGTCACCGTGTCAGTCGTGGTATCCATGTGATGCAATGTCACGGTATTGGCGCCCGGCGGCAACGATTGGTTGTGCGCTCACCCGTATACCTCGTCACAGAACGAATCGCATGAATCTCGCGAGGCGCCGAATCAATCCATCTGCCGGCGGGATGTGAGTATCGAGTTCATCGAGCGTGGTTACCCAGGTACTGCGGGCCATGAGGAAGTAAAAATCGACCAGCGCCGACGCTGCTTCAGGACCTGAAATGATCACCGTCGCTTCTCCGTCGAGCATCAGTCCTCGCGAGTCGTGATTCTGCGTCCCGAGCGCGAGATAGTAGTTCACATGCCGGCGCTGCTCGGCTGTTCGGGTCGCTTCAAATCCCTTCACGAGGGCCTCGGCCGGTTCGGCCAGCCCGGCCTCCGCGACTGCCGCCGCGACTCCGCGGGGATCGGCATCGGCGGAAGTCTGGCGCGCGCGCGCAACGAGCAGCCGGCCGAGGATCTCCGGCCATTGCGGCTGCCTGGCTAGCTCGGCGAGCGTGGCCTCGTCGGCTACCAGTTGCTCCTTCATGTGCAACTGCGGCAGGCGAGGGGTGACGTCGCGCCCTGGCGCGACCGGCGAGTACCCGGCCGAATGGAGGAGCGCCGGCACCTCATCGAGCACGGCGAGGGTGGCCGAGTCGAAGGGGACGAGTTCACGGAGCCATGGCGCGCGATCCAGCCCCGCGCGCACCTCTCGCGCCTGGGCCACGATATCGTTCACGTCCTCAGTGGCGCTGTAGATCCCTACGCGTAGTTCCCCGCCCGCCTGCTCGATCTGTTTTCCGTACACCTGTCCAACCTGAATCAATCGACCGAGCACGTCGGAAGCTTCCGACATTGTCGGCGCCGCCGAGCTGGGCGCATTAGCGAGGGAGGGCGCGATGATGAACACCCTTACGCCGCGAAGTGCCGCGCCTACCAGCATGCCTGCCCACTCGGAACCCAGCCAGAGCGGGTCCGGCACCACAATAATGCTCCCGCTCGGCGCCAGGCTGTAGAGCATCGCCCGCAAAACCGACGATTGTTTGCGACCGAATCCAGGTTCGTTGTGAACCTGCAGAGCGCGCGCCGTGTAGGTCTGGCCATCGTCAGGAAGCTCGATCTCGCTGGTGTTTCGTCGGGCAGCGGACAGCTCGCTCGCCGAGCTCTCTCGCAGCACTGGCGGTATCTCGTTGCTGGAAAAGCCGTTCAATAGCAGTAGCCGTCGCGCCGCCGCACGCGTTTCCAGCGCCACCGGGCCGCGTAACGACATCCCGCGGTCGTCCCAAGTCGGGCTCGAGTACTGTGCACCGATACCCACCCCGCCAATGATCATCGCGCCCCTGTACGGATCGGCCTCCGTGAGATCGTAGAAGGCGAGCTTCCGATGGTCCCGCATCAGGTTGTCGGGCAGGAACGGCAACGGCGGAATGATACGGTGACTGCGGAATGTGAAGTCGCTGGGCTGAGTGATGTTCACATGGACCTTCACCATTCTGGCAATCCACTTCGCGCCACCGTTACGGCTGGCGTCGGCCTGCAGCCGGGACGAGGCCGCCACGGCGTCGCGCAACTCCTGCTGACGCTGTCGCAAGTAGCCCTCGGCTGGCGCGTTATTCCCGGGCAGGCTCAGGCTCGCATCCAGCGGCGACTCCAGCATTGTCATCCACAACCGGCCGTCGCTGGCCTCGTAGAAGTTCTGGTCCAGGAAGATCAGGTAGGTGGGGAGTACGCCGGTGCTGTCATAGCGTTGCACTGCCCGCGTGAGAGCTGGGAAGTAGACATCAGCCACCTCGCCAAAGCTCACCCGGTCTATCTCTCCTGTAGGCCGTCGACCGGTAAAGTCGTGGATCCACAGCACGTGATAGTCGCGGGCGAGCGTCACCGAACGGGCGAACTCCAGCGGCAGATCGGTGCTCCTCAGGTACGTCATCCCGTTCCCGTTGGTGAACGGTCGGCCGGCCGCACGCGCCATCAACGCGTCCATCTCGGCCTGTTCGTCGTGGTCCTCCGGTGTGATCGCGAGCTGGAGCGGCAGCCATACCCGTCGCGAATCCTCCCACTGATCGGCCAGCTCCATCTGCAATAGTGCAATCACCTGCAGCCAGCGTCGATGCGCGCCGAGTACGTCACCACGCCGCTCTTCCGACACGCTCGAAGAATCAATGAGCCAACCGCGAAAACTCTGCTCTGCTGCCGAGGTCAAAGGCTCGATGTCGTACTGATTGTTTTTGACCCGACCGAATAGGGTGTCGAAGGGAATGATCACGTGGTCCAGCAGGCCCGCTCGCGCGCGCCGTCCGATGCGCTCACCGAGCGTCGTGTCACTGCCTGAGGCCATCGCGAACATGTGCGCGAGTTGGCTCTGGTAGACGTGCTGGACGTCGGCGAAATTGCGGCCGTTCGGATAGCGAGGTGACATCGCCACTAGAGAATCGCGCACTCGCTCGGCAGTTCTCCGGGAAGCCCGACGCGACATCGCGAGGCCAGGCGCGTCGTCGTCGACGAAAGCGTTCGTGTACAGACGTATCAGGACGGCAGCCTCGCGCACCGCGGCCAGCGCCGAGTCAACGGCGAGCGAACGCGGAGTTACCGAGGCTTCAGACGACGATTCGAATGGTTTCGGCCGCGTCGTTGCTAACCGGTAAGGCGCTATGGTGACACCAGTGTTTCGCGGCCGCGTAATACCGGCATTCGGTTGGGCCAGCGGCACCGTCACACCCACCGCGATGGTCTGGCTGCGGGCAGGGAGCCAGTCGAGCCGGACTGTGCTGCCGTGGCCAAAGAGTCCGCCGCGGCGGACCGCCGTGTCCCAGGAGAGCAGGAAGACCGAATTCCCCGCACCCGCATCCCAATCCAGCCCCGCACGCAGGTTGACGACACGCGCTGACGCCAGAAGGCGAATACCACCGGTGGCCTCCGCACCGCCAGCCGTTCCATAGACCTCTCCATCCACGCCAAATCCAACTATAGGGCTGCCGACAGGTCTGTGGACACCCAGCATTAGTGTGCCGCCGGGGTCGGCGTCACGCCGGCCGAAGACGCTGGACAGTCCCACGTAGGGCATCCAAGTGGGAGGCTGACCCATGGATCGCACTGGCGTCATTGTCGCCGGTAGCGATGACTGGCCGCCGGCGATGGACAGCGGCGCGGCCAGAACCGCGCATATCAGCAGGCGGGAAAGCCAGGGCCGTCCCGTCGTAACGCCATAATGAAGCTTCATTCGTCATCTGGCCTTTGTGAGTCGCCGGATACCTCTGGAATCGGGGTGTGGTCCGGATCCAGGCACGGTGCATGTTGCAGTCCGCGGGGAGGCGACAGCGCCATCGCTGGTTGCCATATTCCCGTTCTCACGCCCGCGCCGACGCGATGGTCGTCGCACGCAGAGCCGATACCTGTCATCATGTTAGGAATGCCCCTTACCATCTCGCACGGACACACTCTGAATGCCGTCGCCGTCGCGGCGGGCCGTTAGCGTGAGCATCCAGGTCGATAGAGTAGAACGTCGCTGGATCCTCGCCGCCCTCATGATGACCATGATGCTGGCGGCCATGGACACCACCATCGTGTCCACGGCGATTCCGCAGATTGTCGGTGACCTGGGCGGATTCGCACTGTTCAGCTGGGTATTCTCGATCTACCTGCTTGCACAGACCGTGACCATCCCGATCTACGGCAAGCTAGCCGACGTCTTCGGCCGTAAGCCGATCCTGATGGTGGGCACAGTTGTCTTCCTGGCCGGCTCGGTAGCCTCGGCATTCAGCTGGAACATGATCAGCCTGATTGCCTTTCGTGGCCTGCAGGGGCTGGGTGCCGGTTCCATCATGGCCACTATCTACACTCTGGCTGGCGACCTGTATTCAGTTCGCGAGCGGGCCAACATAGAAGGCTGGCTGTCCAGCGTCTGGGGCATTTCGGCCATCGTCGGTCCCACCCTGGGCGGCATCTTCGTGGAGTACGCTTCTTGGCGCTGGATCTTTCTCGTCAATCTGCCGGTCGGCGTGGTGGCGCTGGCGCTGATGGCGCGCTTCCTCCACGAGCCGCCGCGCCACAAGAGACATGAGATCGACTATCTGGGTGCGGGAGTGATGCTGTTTGCCGGTAGCGCGCTAATCTTTGCGCTACTCCAGGGCGGCCAGGCGTGGCCCTGGTTCTCGGCGCCAAGTGCCGCCGCGTTCGGCGTCGCGCTACTTCTGGTGGGTCTCGCGGTGTGGGCCGAGCGGAGGGCCGCCGAACCCGTGATGCCGCGGTGGCTCTGGCAGCACCGGGTGATAACCGGCGCCAACCTATCCATGGTCGGAATGGGGCTCGTCCTCATGGGCCCGAACACCTACCTGCCCACCTTTGGCCAGTCGGTGCTCGGTCTGGGCCCCATAGCCGCCGGACTCATGCTCGCCAGCATGAGCATCGGCTGGCCGGTGGCGTCATCCTGGTCGGGGCGCCTCTACCTGCGCTTTGGCTTCCGCGACACCGCCCTCGGCGGTGCAGTGCTGGTAGTGTTGGCCGCGGCCGGCTTTCTCTTTCGGCCATATCCCGACTCGGCATGGCCGATAGTGATCGACCAGATCTTACTGGGCGCCGGCTTCGGACTGCTCTCGACTCCGATCCTGGTCGGCGTCCAGAACACCGTCACCTATCGCGACCGCGGCGTCGTCACCGGCGCCAACATCTTCTCCCGCTACCTGGGCCAGAGCCTGGGCGCCGCGCTGTTCGGCGCGGTCTTCAATAACGCCATGGCCAGCGAGTTGGCGCATGCGCCCGAGGCGCTGAGGACGAGTCTGCCGACCGACATCAACGCGGTGATCAGCGCACTGCAGGGGAGCGCGTTACACAGTCAGGAGATGCAGCAGACGGCCGACCGCTACCTTCGCCAGGCGATCTCCGCCGCCACCGATCATGTGTACGCGGGGATGGCGGTAGTGGCGCTGATCACGGTCGGCATAGTAGTGCTGACGCCGCGAGAGTTTCCGGAAGCCAGCGAAGGCTCGGGCGCCGGCAAGTCACCGTGCCCGGCACCTCGCGACGGTTCTCATCCGGTTACTTGATGTCGAAAACGAACGGCTGCTGGACGAGCTGTTTGACCTTGTAACCACCAACCTCGGCGACGGTGAAGCGCATGTTCGGTAGCGCCTCGCGCACGGCCGCCGAGAAGAGTTCGTGATCGCTCTCCAGCACCTTGAAAGTCCTAATGTCCGCAAGGCCGTCGATGCCCACCACGAACTGGGCAATCACCCTGCCCTTCACCCCATCTGCCCGCAATGCAGCCGGATAGTCAGGCGCGGAGTTATTAAGTGGCCTCACAGGCTTTTCCACCTGGAACTCGAAGAAGGTCTGGTCGGGATCCAAGGTTGGTCGCGCCGGGGCGATGGTGTTCCCCGTAGCAGTATTGCGAGCGACACCGAAGACGAATGGCTGCTGGACCAACTGCTTCACCTTTCGACCGCCAATCTCGGCACTGGTGTAGCGCATCTCAGACAGCGCCACGAGAACGGCGTCGCTGAACTGCTGGTTGTCAGAGTCCAGTACCTTGAACGTGCTCACATCCGCGGTACCGTCGGTGTTCACGACGAATTGCGCGATCACCCTTCCCGTCACTCCCTGCGATTTGAGCTCAGCCGGATAGACGGGTGCCACGTTCCTCAGTGGGCTCACAGGATTCTCAACCTGGTACTCGAAGTATGTCTGGCCCGAATCCGCCGACGTCGGCCCAACCACTACCCGGGCTGTTGGCAGATTACCGTCGGGACCGAGCACATGATTCGGACTGGGGGTGACGCAGGCGAGGGCAGTAACAGCGGCGGCAACGCCGACCAGTGCGGTCGCCCGTAGCCAACGGTTGCGTGGAGTGCGATCGGTCATGGCGGCAATCCTCCGTTCCAGTGAGGAGACAGGTTCCGAAAGAGCGGGCACGGGGAGTCTGAGCAACCCTCCACCGCGCTGACCAAGGGCGAGCAGGAGCAGCCCGTAGCGCTCGACGTTGGCTGGCGCATTGCCGCTTGCACGCAGCACGCGAGCGTCGCAATCCACCTCGACCGCCAGCCGCAGTCGTCCGACCTGCCACCAGAGGGCGACGTTCCAGGGGGCGACGGCGAGGGCGACCACGCCGCCCAGAAGGAGCCACGGGTCTCCAGCCTGCCGATGCTCGAGCTCATGTTGCAATACGAGTCGCCGGAGCGGCGCGTCCATGTCCAGCGCCCAGTGCGGCAGCACTATTCCCGGCGGCGGACCAGCCAGCGCCGCCGGTCCCAGGTCGGGGGCGATGAGAACATCGGTGCCGTCCACAGTCCGTCGCTCCCACTGCGTACGACGCGCGCTGAGCCGCAGTGCTGACCGGGCAAGAATGCCGAGTACTAGCAGCGACACGAGACCCCAGCCGAGTAATAGCGGCCGGTCGAGCGGGGCAAGTCGATGCGCGGTAGCAGTCGCCAGTCTGACTACACGTTCGGTCAGTAGCTCGGCCGCCGGTTCGGCGAAATTCACGGTTGTCAGCGCACCGACGGTAACGCCGTTTGTTGCGACCGCGACTGGCGCCGGCGCGGACGGTTGCAGGAGGACACCCAGGGGCGTGATGAGAGAGACGGCGATGGCGGCCACCCAGATACCGCGCCGAGGCAGACGCCAGAGCGCCGCCAGACGATCCAGTCCGGCGGCCACGGCGGCCACCAGCACGGCGAACACGGCAGCATATAGGAACCAGAGGGCGATCATCGCTCGTCCTCCTGGCCGTCGTCTTCCAGCCGCTCACGGAGCCGGCGGCGCATGCGCTTCAGTTGCTCCGGGCTCAGATCATGATCGTCGACCAGGCGCGTGAGGAGTAGCTCGGGCGAGCCATGAAAGAGGCGGTCCACCAACCGGGCCACGGCGCTACGCTCAGCGGTCTGCCGGGCAACGAGCGGGAAGTAGCGATGGGCCTTTCCTTCCTCCTCGTGTCGCACGAACCCTTTGCCTTCGAGATTGCGAAGGATGGTGAGGACAGTGGTGTAGGCGAGTTCAGCCGGCAACCGGTCGCGCACCTCGGTGACGGTGCCCGACTCCAACTCCCAGAGCACTGCCATGACGTCCAGTTCGCGTTCGGCGAAGAGCACCGTTTCGTCTTCCATGTTGGCCTCTGGTCGGGTATCTACTATGCGCCTAGTACATCATTGCACAATCGTCGTCGGTTGTCAACTATCGGAATAGTAGGACACGACCCGGCCGGAAGCTGGCGGCGGCTTTTGAGTTACCGGACGGACCGAGTTTATTCGCTGACATCCTCTTGGCGCGATAGGCGAGAAGCGCCTGGATGGGTTTATCCATGCCGCGGGTCGCGGCGCGAGTATTATAAGGTTATTGTCGCGCGAGCAGGCTCAAGCGGTGGGGTAACTCGGAGTAAACATGCTTATAACCGGCGACAATCCGCCGAAGCCGCCAAAACGAACTCGTTTGGGGCAACGATCACTGGTGTACACGCGCACACATTCGGCCGGGACAGATGCGCGCCGCACAATCCCGTCGCGGATGGCGAGAATCACGCTCTGGATGGTCGCTGGCACTGTCGCCGTGGCTCCGGCACATGGGCAGGGGAAGCGGCCAGCTGTCCCAACCGCCTGGGCCGAAGCGCAAGAGAGTACCGAGTTCGGTCGAGCGTTGCCAAGCGGGTTCGCGCAACACACCGGCCTGCGGGTCGACGCGGCCCTCACCTACGGCCGGCCGTTCCTTGACGATCGCGGCAAGTCAACCTGGGAGCGAGTGGGCAACTTTGGAGCAGGCGCCGGGATGTTGCTCGGCTTGGGCTATGACTGGTCACGGTACGGAGTGTCGGTCGAGTTCGATGCGGCGAACAGCGGGATTGGCGGGCGACACGCCAGCATCCTGTCGTTCGTCGCTCTGGCGCACTGGTACCCTACCGCGCCGCTCGGTGGAGCGATGGCCGCGTGGCGTCCGCAGGTAACGGTCGGCTATGTGCGGCAGGCGCTAGGTGGCCTGGGCGTAACGCGCGGTGAATTGCCGCCGTCACTCGAGGGGCATGCTGATCCGTTTCTCCCCCTGCTGAATTTTGCGGTACTCGGAAATGGCGCGCGCGTCGGTGTAGCGGCAGAACGCCCGCTACGAGGCCCGTTCACACTGAAACTCGGCGCGACGGTGGATGTCGTCTCGTTCGGCACGGCAGGGCTGGACGGGTACGACCTGACACTGCGCCCATCCGGCCGAGCCTTCCGTCCTCGTGGGGCCATCGGCATGGTATGGCGGCCGTTCTGAGGTGAACCGGCGCAGGGCGCTGCGCAACCGCCGTCTCACCGCCAGACGCACCTCTCCCGCCATCTCACAGGCCACCGCATCCGCCAACTCCGTGACCGCCTGCATGCAGTGGACTTCATTGCGCGGCGAGCGTAGCCCCGTCGAACACGCCGGCCCTTATGCGGTCATCGACAGCGGATAACGATCTATCAGATTGCAGGTGGCCGCGCGGCGGCGCCTGGATAAGAATCCTGACACCCCGAATTTGTGGGCGAGAAACTCAGCTGAACCATGAGGAACTGTGCCGCCGGTGACCACTCCGCTCGCTACTCGCCCTGCTCGACGAACTTCCGCTACTGCACCACCGCCAGGAAGACGCCTGCCGCCGCGATCGCCGAGCCGGCCAGCCTTACCAGACGCAGGCCCTTTGCCTGACTGGCGAACCGCTGCAGCCCCAACGCCGCCAGCACTCCGCTGGCATGCAGAAGCGCCGTCGCAGCGACGAAGCCCAGCGCGTATGACAGAGCGGACACCGCTGCCGGCATCTCGGCGCCGTGGGCGTGACCGTGCAGCATGCCGAAGAACGCCACCAGAAGAACGCTTGCCACTAGCGGCGGTCGCACCGCAGCGGCCACCAGCGCGCCGAGGAGCATCACCGACAGGACGATTCCCGCCTCCACCGCCGGCATCGCAACGCCACTCATGCCCAGCACACCACCGCCCAGCATCCCGAGCACAAAGCCGGCTGGTATCAGCCAGACCGCCTTGCCGGTCCGCTGAGCTGCCCACAGCCCTACCGCTACCATCGCCAGAAGATGGTCCCAACCGCCCAGCGGATGGGCAAAGCCGTGCAATGCCCCATGAACCGGACCAACGCCGGTGTGGGCCCACGCCGGCACGGCGGTGAGACAGAGTAGAACCGTAGCGATGCCGAACATCCAGGTAAATCGATTTGCAGCAGCGGCTGTCATGGTGGCTCCGATTAAGGCGTTCTGGCCGCGGCTAGCTATCTAGCTCGCGGCCACACAGATGCAATATAGGACTTTTGAACAACCCATCCATATCCTTGATCAGTGTTGCTTCAGGAGTGAGATTAGGTCCTTCAACTGGGTGTGCTCTAACGGTCATGATAATTGGGTACATGAGCGCCCATTATCCGGCCCCAGGATAGTCGCGGCTCGCGCAATCATCAGGACATCGTGACGGAGTTGCATACCATGGATAATGTCGTCCCAAATAGTTCGTGGCCCAGTTCGACACACATTCGGAGCGAGCACGTTCCCGCGTCAGCCACCGAATCCCCGGCACCCGAGTCAGGCGCCCTCAGCGCCCTTGAGGTACCACTCGAGCGCGATGGCTTCATGCGCACTCTGCTGCGCGAGTTGGCCGGTACGCTTCAGGACGTGGTAGGACTTGAGGAAGCATCGGGATTTGTGAGCGTCGTCGGCCAGAATATGGGATTGCAGATGAATCGCCAGTATCGCGACGCGCTCGGCGTCAGGCGTCTGAGTCGCGAGCAGGTGGCCAATGTCCTCGTGGACCTCAAGGCCCGAATTGAGGGCGGCTTCCACATTGTCGAACAGGCTGAAGACAGGATCGTCCTGAGCAACAACGCCTGTCCGTTCGGTGACCGGGTAATCGGTCGTCCCGCTCTCTGCATGATGACATCCAACGTTTTCGGCTCCATCACCGCCGAGAATCTGGGCTACGCGAAGGTGGAACTGGGAGAAACGATCGCCACCGGCCATTCACGGTGTCATGTAGTCGTCCACCTACGACCCACTGCCGAGGCCGACGCCGCCGAGGGCCGCGAGTATTTTGGCGGTGACGAGAATGACGGCATCGCCAATGACGGCATCGCCAATGACGGCATCGCCAATGACGGCCTGCCAGGCGGCAACGTCCGCTCGGCGATCATTCGGTGACCGCGAATCCTGTGCTGATGGAGCACGGTAACTCCGACTCCTTGATCCGGCCCCGGATGGCGGAACTGGATGCGCTCGTCGGTGGAATTCTGCGCGCAATTCCGGAACCGGCCCTGCTGGTGCTTGCGACTGGCTGGATAGTCGACGTCAATCTGGCGGCGGCGGTGTTGTTCGACCTGCCCACGGCTGCACTGATCGGTTCGCCGCTGGCCAATCACGCCGTCGGCGATCTGTCTGTCCTGGATCGCTTCCTGAAGTCATGCGCGCGCACGCGTTCACCTCTGCCCGGATCGCTACAAAGGCGTCTGCCGTCGAGCGACACGACGCGCCAGCGATTGAGTGGAGCCGTCGTGCGTCCAGCCGCTTCGGGAGCCCCCGCTGTGATCCTGTTGCGGTTCGCGGTAGAGGAGAACGCCAGCAACCACTTCGTATTCCTTAATCGTCAACTCGCTGAATTGACGCGCGAAGTGCGCGCCCGACGGACTGCCGAGGCCGCGTTGCACGACGCCAACGAGCGCCTGCGCGAACAGGCGCTGGAGTTGGAGTTGAGCAATCATCAACTCCAGGATCAGGCGCTGGAACTGGAACATCAGATTGAGTCTGCCGAACTCCTTGCTGACCAACTCGTCCAGGCCAACCAGGAACTGGCGAGCGCCGCAGCGGCAGCTGAAGAGGCGCGCGCGGTCGCCGATCACGCAAACCAGGCCAAGAGCGATTTCCTGGCAGTGATGAGCCATGAATTGCGGACTCCGCTAAACGCCATCGGTGGCTACGCGGAACTGCTGGAGATGGAAATTCGCGGCCCAGTCACGCCAGCCCAGCGCGAGGATCTCGAGCGGATTCAGCGCGCTCAACGCCATCTACTGGTGCTCATCAGCGAGGTGCTCAGCTTCGCCCGACTGGAGGCCGGACAGGTAAACTACGACCTCTCCGCGGTACCGTTGCACTCTCTCCTTTGCAACCTCCAATCACTGGTTGCGCCGCAGTTGCTCGCGCGCGAACTACACTTTATCTACGAATCGCCGAATCCGGCAGTGTCAGCGTGGGCGGACCGCGAGAAGCTGCAACAGATCCTGCTGAATCTCCTTTCCAACGCCATCAAGTTCACCGCGCCCGGCGGCGATGTAACGGTGAGTTGCACATCGGATCACGAACTGGTTCGAATCCATGTGCGCGACACCGGCATCGGTATCGCCGCAGACAAACTGGAGCGGGTATTCGAACCATTCGTCCAGCTCGATCAGAGCCTGACACGCTCACGCGACGGTGTTGGATTGGGCCTGGCGATCAGCCACGATCTCGCTAGCGGGATGCACGGCAACCTGACTGCCGCGAGCGAGGAGGGGGTTGGCACCACTTTCACGCTCTGCCTGAGGGCGAGCTGTGAAGCATCCGGAAAACCGTCAGAATGACGGATGGCCCTCACTCCTCATCGCCATCGTCGATCGATATCGTTAGCTCCATCCTGAGAACGCTGTCCGGGAGGGGTTCATCAGGGAAGCCATGCTCCATCTCGGTGAGAAATACAAACCGATCGAAAAGCTCTCCTAGAGTGGCTTCGTCGGACAGCTGATCGAGGGCCAGTTGGGAGAGTTCCCTCGGTGAACGAGCGGTCATGGGACCTCCGGTGCTGAGATAGTCATGCAGTTACCCCCCCAGCGCCTCCATCGGCGGCACCCGGGCCGCCCGCCTGGCCGGGATCCAGCTCGCCAGCGCGGCCAGCGCCAACAGCAGCACCGACACCCCGCCCAGCGTAGTCGGATCGGTCGGACTCACATCGTAGAGCAACGATTGCAGCACCCGCATCGTCGCCACCGCCCCCACGAGCCCGATCACCACGCCCGCCACGGCCAGCTTCATCGCGCCGAGTACCACGTCGCGCCCGACCTTTGACGGCGGCGCGCCAAGAGCGATGCGAATGCTGATCTCCGTCCGCCGCTGGGCCACCAGGTAGGCGATAACACCATAGATGCCCACCGCACTCAACAGCAGAGCCATACCTGCGGCCACCGATAGCAGGAGCATCGCCAGCGTTGTCCGCGACAGCGACTCGGCGACCACCTCGTCCATCCAGCGCGGGTTGTCCACCACTATTGTCGGACCCAGGTCGCGCATGATTCGACGAGCGGCGGCGATGGTGGAAGCCGCGTCGTCCGAGGAGACGCGCACCATAACCGAGGCATTGCGCGCGGCGCCCCACATGTAGAGCCCGGAGTCGGCTACCATCGGGAAGTAGACGACCTCCGTCGGCGGCTTCTCCAGGCCGTCCAGGCGGACGTCGCCGACGACCCCCACCACCCGGAAGTAGGTCATCACGTCGGTGTTCGTCACTCCACGCCCGATGGGGTCCTGGCCAGGCCAGAAGTGGTCGGCCAGCGCCTGGCTCACCACCACGCCGCCGCTCCCACCGGTCAAGTCGTCCCATGTGGGCGCCCTCCCTTTCACGAGCGGTATCCGCATCGCCTCGAAGTAGCCTGGCGATACGGTGCTCTTCGGCACACATACGCGCTCGTCCACGTTCGCGCCCTCGAAGCCCATGGCAGCACACGCCGCGCCCTCGGCCGACTCCATGGGCACGTCGCCCACCACGCCTACGGAAACCACCCCTGGCACCTGGCCGAGCTCGCTCAGAAAGGTGCGATACACCGCCGCCACCTTCCCGTAGTCACGAAATTGATACGTGCCTTGCGGCATCGCCACGTCAATAACCAGCACCCGCTCCGGGTCGAGCCCGGGCGATACGGCGTGCAGCCGAGCCGCGCTCCGCAGCATCAGTCCGCCGGCGGCCAGGAGGACCAGGGAGAGCGCCACCTGTCCCACCACCAGTGCCCCACGCACGGCGTTCCGCTGGCGCGATGACGTCATGCCGCGCGCCCCGTCGCGAAGCGCGCCGAGGTCCACGCTGCCACGGAGCACGGGGAACAGGCCGAGCACTACCCCGATGACGACGGCGAGTAGGACCACGAAGGCGATCTGTATCCAGCCTAACTGGATGGTTTCCAGCCGCGGCAGACTGGGCGGCGCGAGGGCGAGCAGTCCGCGCAGGGCGAGGTAGGCGAGTACCACCCCGCTGGCCGCCGCGGTGAGGGTGAGGAGCAGGCTCTCGGTGAGCGACCGCCAGGCGAGGCGGCCGCGCGAGGCGCCCAGCGCGGCGCGAAGCGCGGTCTCCCGGCGGCGCGCCTCCATGCGCACCAGGAAGAGGTTGGCCAGGTGGGCGCAGGCTACCAGCAGCACCAGTCCCACCGCGCCGAACATCACCCACAGCGTGCGCGTGACTGTTGGGCCCACGACGTGCTCGTGCAGCGGCTCCACGGCCGGCGCGAAGCCGGTGCTTTCCATGAAGCTGGGCGTGTAGACGCCGGGATAGAGCTCGGTGAACAGCCGCTCGCGGGCATCGAGCTGTTGCTGTAACTGCTCCACCGTGGCGCCGTTGGCCAGCCGGCCAATGCCGGCGTAGCCGTGCTCGTTCACCTGGGCAGCGCTCACCGGGTCCATGGTGAGCGGCAGCCAGACGTCCACCGCCGACTGGGGCAGCGCCACTCCCGGCGCCGTCACGCCAACGACGCGCATCTGCTGCCCCTCCAACTCGATCGTCCGGTCCACTATCGCCCGGTCGCCGCCATAGTCGCGCTCCCAGAAGTCGTACCCCAGCACCACCACCGGCTCGGCGCCGGGCGCGTTGTCGGCGTCGGTGAACAGCCGGCCGACTGACGCCGACGGTGCAGCGAGAGTCGAGAAGATGGACGCGCTGACCTGAGCACCACGCACTCGCACCGGGTCGCTGCCGGATATCGCCATGTTAAACGGGCTTTCCAGAACCAGGGCAACCGAGCGCAGCGCCGGTACGTTGTCGCGGAAGTCGAAATAGTTGATCATCCCAAGCTGCCACCGGTCACGCACGCCTACCTTGGGCACCTTGTGGTCGATCCACACCAGTCGACCGGCGTCTGCATAAGGCAGCGGCCGCAGCACGACGCCATCCAGAACGGCGAAGATCGCCGTTGCGGCGCCCAGCCCGAGGGCAAGGGTGAGCGCGGCGACCACGCTGAAGCCCGGAGTGCGCAGCAGTGAACGCACCGCCTGGCGGGTCTCGCGCTTGACGGTGTCCACGAAGTCGGAGCGGCGCTCCTGGTTCGCCTGCTCGCGGTCTATAGACACCGCCTCGCGCCGCCAGCGGTCCATGTCGCCAAAGCGGCGTCTCACCTCGACCTCAGCCTCCTCACGCGTGCGCCCCTGGGCCATCAGCTCCTCCACCCGGCCGGCCAGGTGGAACTCCAACTCCTCGTCCACCTGGGCATCCACCTGTTGGCCGGTGCGGGGGAGGCGGAAGGCGCGGCGCGCGCCAGCGCCTAGCCGGTCGTGGCGGCCGGTCATGACGCACCCTCCGCGGTGAGCACCAGGTGGACGGCCTGGGTGTAGTGCGACCACATCGACTGCTCGGCGGCGAGCTGGCGGCGACCGTCGGGCGTGAGCCGATAGAACTTGGCCTTCCGGTTGTGATCCGAAATACCCCACTCGGCGGCCAGCCATCCCTTCCGCTCCATCCGGTGCAGGGCCGGATAGAGGGCACCCTCTTCGACCTGAAGTCGCTCGTGGGTGGTACTCTCGAGCCAGCGCAGCACGCCGAGTCCGTGCATGGGGCCCCAGCTCAGGGCTTTAAGGACGAGTAGGTCGAGAGTGCCGCGCAGGAGGTCCATGTCGTCGTCCGATGAGAGGTGCGCTGTTACCTAAGGTTCTCAGGTGGGACAAACTATAACTTACCTAAGATTTCTAGGCAAGACGGATCGGCGACGGAAAAGATTCGCGGGCGGAGGACAAACTGCCGTGGACCGAAAGTCTCATACAGAGGCAGGAAGTGTCGTGTCACATGCTTATCGAAATGCACTGACATGCTTGTGGAGGTCGGATCGGAGTGGCGCGCTCGAGATCGGGGCACTTCCAGTCCTGTTCATCAGGACGCCATTAGACCCGTGGCGGCGGATGCCATCGGCGAATCATGGCGCTCCGGAATCCTGGCAACCCTGGCGCGATCCCGCCGTGAGATTGTCACGCGACGTCCAGGACTTGTGCGAGTGTTAACGCGTCAGACCGATGCCGAGCTGATTACAGGCCATGCCCTGCCACCCTCAGCGCACCAGCCGCGCCGTCAGCCAGTCGGCGATCGCCCCCAGCACCACCGGCTCCACCTTCATCGACGTAAGCGACCTGTACCCTTCCAGCGCCCCACTTGGGTCGTGCACGAGAAGGTGGTTCACCTCCGGGAACAGCTTCACCGTCACATCCGTGTCCCCGCCGAGGCGCATGGCGGCGGCCAGTTCGCTGGCCTGATCAGGGCTCACCTGATGGTCGGTCTCACCCTGAATGATGAGCACCGGAAGTCGCAGTCGGCGCGCGGTGGGGAGGGGGTCGTAGGAGAAGAAGAATTTCACCCACGGGCTGGCGGCGACCATCTTCTCCCGCTCCCGGTCGTTCAGTCGGGTCAGCGAGTCCAGCTCGGTCGCCGGCACGCCGCGCTCCTTCATCACCTGCGCCACCTGGGCGTCGGAGATCACCCGGCCAGTGCGCGACGGGGCGGCCATGAGGACGACGGCGGCGAGGGCGCTGTCGTCGACCGCCACCATGGGCGCGATGATGGCGCCCTCGCTGTGTCCGGCGAGGGCGAGGCGAGCGGGGTCGATCTCCGGTCGCTGCCGCAGAAAGGCGAGGGCGGCGCGGATGTCGCCGGCAAAGTCCTGGCTGGTGGCGCTGGGGTCGCCGCGCTCGGAGCCCCCGACGCCGCGGTCATCCATTCGCAACACGGCGATACCGCTCCGGCTCAGGGTGTCGGCGAGCTGCCGGAATGGCGCGTAACCAGGGAGCGCTGGCGTGGCACTGTCACGATCCTGCGAGCCAGAACCAGTGATAAGCACCACCGCCGGCACTCTGGCGCTGGAGCTGGCACCGCGTGGAATTGTCAGTGTGCCGGCGAGAGTCACGCCGCCAGCGTCGTTCTGCACGGTCACGTCGGTCGCCGAATACGGAGCTCCGGCCGGCGCCGAGTAGTCGACCGGAGCTGCCGGCTCAACTTTCACATCGCCGGAGGCGCGGACGAAGCGCACACCCTGGGACGGCACCTCAGCGCCGGCCAGCGAGCCGTCGGGTTTGAGTTGGGCACGCATATCAGCTCCACCAACAGCGATCGAGGCGGAATCGGGACCAGTCCACTGCACCGCGGCTGGGATGGTCTGGAGCGAACCGAACGGAAGGAGCGAAAGGGTGACCTGGTCGCCGCCGGCGGCTCGAGCCTGACGGAGCAACTGTTCTATCACTCCGGTCGACAGGTTCACGTAGGGGAGCGTGCCCGCCGGAACGGCTATGTGCCGCTCACCGCCATCGCCGCTGAGCGTGGCGCTGTCGCCGACAAAGGAAATCGCCAGGCTCTGGAGCGGCTTCGCGTCGTCGGGACTACCAAGAGTTCTAACGGAAGTTCGCGCGCCCGTCGCCCGTCCGTTGCCGGGAGCGAGGTCGATCGACCATGACTGCACGATGCGCTGACTGGGTGACGTAAGTTCACCCGTCAGCGCAGACCCCGTACGCCTGTACCGTTCAACGGCCAGCGTGTCCTTGCCCATGAGCACGACGAAGGTGACCTCCGGCGCCGCGCTTCGGGCCGGCGTCCCTGACTGTGCCGCCACTGGCGGCGATCCGATCATCATCGTTGCGGCGCCTATCAGTAGTGAGTGTGCGCAGTTCATTTTCCCGTCTCCTGTCGCCAGGCGATATAGGAATAGAAAACCGACCCCAGCGAGGCCACGATAACGGAACCGATCAGCAGGCCGATCGAGAGACCGCCGGTGGCCAGAAAGGCGGAGACAATGATCACCAGACCGGCGGCGAACATGAGGTAGCCGCCCACCCTGTGCGTACGCTCCCACACCCGGTCGTTGGACAGCGTCCACGGAGTGCGGATACCGAACATCCAGGTGGGACGGGCGCGCGGGAGAGTGTTCCCCAGGATGATGAAGAGGATGCCCGTCCCTACCGACAACAGCCGCTCCATGGGCAGGTTGAAGCCAAGCGCGGTGCCCAGGGCAACGAGATGAACGCCGAGCATGAAGGTCAGCGTCGCGTTCATCACGAGGTGGTACGTGGGGCGGAATTTCTCGTAATTCGCCTTTCGCGGGTCGATGCGCGGGAGTGCTGGAATGAGCAGGGCGATGAGCAGGATGACGACCGGGAGGAGCAGAGTCCCCTCCAGCCGCGATCCGTATCGGTTGACGTCGCCGGCGGCGTCCCAATGGACAGGCACCTGCTCCGGTAACCGGCTAAAGGCGACGGCGGAAGCTCCAAAGGCGGCGAGCACGACGGCAACGGGATACCACTTACGCATACGGACCTCCGGTGTCGTCGGATGGCTTGAGCCATCCCATCAGGTGCTCGACTACATCATCGAGGACGGTGGTATTGATCTCATAGATGATCTGCTGACCGTGCCGTTCACCCAGAATCAGGCCGGCCTCGCGGAGCACGCCCAGGTGCCGCGATATCGTGGGCCACGACGACTGGAAGTGCTCGGCGATCTCGCCCGAACTGCGCGGACCCTGGCGCAGCAGGCGCAAAATCTCGCGGCGAGACGGGTCGGCCAGGGCGCGGAAGGCATCGTTCATGGATAAATGATATGCTTACTTAGCTAATCATGCAAGTATCTGATTGGAGGGCGGGATTTCGTGATCAGAAATGACGGAAACAACCGGCGACTTGGCGTGAATATCAGGCGCTGGTCCCGACGTCACTGGCGGGGCGCGGTGTCTGAAGGCAGGATTGAGGGAGTGGTGTCGCCCGTTTCTCCGTCGCCCAGTTACCCAGTCATCAAATGCGTCCTCATCTGCTCCGTCGTGCACTCTTCGCCGCTGCTGCCGCTGGCGCGGTCTCGATGCCCGCCGTGCTCTCCGCCCAGTCTCCCGCTGCCCTCATCGCCCGGGTGGACGGGGCGGTCGACAAGGTGATGCCGCAGGTCATCGCCTGGCGGCGCGACATCCACGAGCATCCGGAACTGTCCAACCGCGAGGAGAGGACATCCAAGCTGGTGGCCGATCACCTGAAGGCGCTGGGCATGGAAGTGCGCACCGGCGTTGCCCATACGGGCGTGGTCGGTGTGCTGCGCGGCGGTAAGCCCGGCCCAGTTGTCGCCCTCCGTGCCGACATGGACGCGCTGCCAGTTACCGAGGAGGTTGACCTGCCCTTCCGTTCGAAGGTGCGCAGCACCTACAACGGGCAGGATGTGGGGGTGATGCACGCCTGCGGTCACGACACCCACGTGTCGATGCTCATGGGTGCGGCCCAGGTGCTGGCGGGAATGAAGGCTGACCTGCCGGGCACCGTCGTGTTCATCTTCCAGCCGGCCGAGGAGGGTGCGCCGGAAGGTGAGACGGGCGGGGCGTCGATGATGGTAGCAGAAGGCGTCCTCAACGATCCCAAGGTGGACGCGATCTTCGGTATTCACGTGTTCAGCACCTTGCACACGGGCGTCATCGGTTACCGGCCCCAGGGCTTGATGGCCGCGTCGGACGGATTGCGCATCGTCGTCCACGGCCGTCAGACTCATGGCGCAATGCCGTGGGCCGGTGTGGATCCGATCGTTGTCGGTTCACAGATCGTGGGTGCGCTGCAGACGATCACCAGCCGTCAGACCGACGTCACGCTAGCGCCGGCAGTGGTAACCATTGGCGTCATGCGCGGAGGCACGCGGTTCAACATCGTGCCCGACAGCATCGTCATGGAGGGTACCATCCGCACCTTCGATCCGGAGATGCAGAAGGACATCCACGCGCGCGTGAAGCGGATCGCCGAGAAGGTGGCCGAGAGCGCCGGCGCGACAGCCGAGGTGACGATCGCCGCGGTGGGCAATCCGGTGACCTTCAACGATCCGGCGCTCACCGAGCGGATGCTCCCGACGCTGCGCCGCGTGGCTGGCGCCGACAAGGTGGTGCTGGCCCAGCAGACCACCACGGCCGAGGATTTTGCCCACTACCAGAAGCAGGTGCCGGGAGTCTTCTACTTCCTGGGCGTGGTGCCCGAGGGAACCGACCCGAAGACCGCGGCGCCCAACCACAGCCCGCGCTTCCAGGTGGACGAGGCCGCGATGCCGGTGGGTGTGAAGGCGCTGGTCGGGTTGGCGATGGACTATCTGGGCGGAGCGCGTAAGACTGGGGCGTGATAGAGGGCGACGCGTCGCGTCGTGGAATTGCGTGGTAGGGGCGGGCCCACGGCCCGCTCCTACCGTCGCCTCGTAATGCGCAGCGGCACCATGCCTCCACCATTCCGCCGGTAAGGCAGCGATAAGTCGGTCGTTTCTACGTCCCACTGCTCTGCACTGCCTTCGCATCGTGGCGTCTGATGCGGCCTTACCCTGCCTCGACCATCCCGCCCATAAGGCAGCGGTAGCTCAGCCCTTCCAATGCGCCCCCACCCTGGACCTCCCAGGCATCCTCGCGTCTGCTGGGCGGGGCGATGATCGCCAGGCCTCCCTCCAGGTCGGCGATCAGTTCACCATCGCGGGCGATGGTGAGGCTCGTCAGGCGACGGCGCACCAGAGCGAGCAGAGGACCAAGCGTCGGCGTCTCCGCCGGGTCCAACAATCGCTCCGCGCCGCCCGGCTGGCGAAGGGTGAACGGCGCTGCCAGACGGACTTCCGTGGAACCGTCCAGCGACCAGCTCTGGAAACGGACCGCCTGGGTCTCGAAGACGAGCTGCGTCACACGGTGGTCGAGCAACACCCAGTGGTGCTCGTCGGGCGAATCGATGAGGGAGGCCGGCATCCACTAAAGATAACGCCGACGGTCGAGCGGCCAACCGCACCGTGGGCGTGACGCCGGCCAACGTCACGCCACGCACGTCACGCCCCGGCCGTCATCACGCCCCGGCCGTCATCACGCCCCGGCCGTCACGCCTGCATGAAGGTGCAGCCAGCTTCCTGAGCCCGCGCTGTGGCAAAGATGCCCGACGGCATGATGATCACTCCGGGGAGGATGTTCGCCAGCACCCGTGCCCGGGCGGTCGCGTTGTCCACCTTCTCGGCTTTCATGATCATCGCGATCGGGCGTCTCAGCGCGAGGTCGCAGCCGAGTACAATTACTCCGTCAGCCATCAGAGAGTCGAAGCCGCCGTTGGGGTAGTTCAGCATGGCGTACTTGGCACCTGACCCGATGTTGCTGGTGAGGAACGGATTCCGACGCGCTGGTTCGCCGCTGACAGGATCCCTGAGCGGGGTACTCGTCATCCCTGCGGGGCCGGGGGTCTTCGCGGCGAGCGCGTTGCCCAGATCCAGCTCGTCCCACATTGCATCATTGAGAATCATGTAGATGGCGGCGTGACGGATGACGAGCACTCCGCTCATATCCGCCGGCTTGGCGCCATAGACCTCGGCGTAGCCGTTCATCCAGGTCCGCGTCTGCGTGAGAGCGGTGCCCTGCACGATCTCAGGTGAGTCGAACACCTGCCTGTACTTGCCGGTGACGCGGTCCACCCAGCTCATGTCCCATTCCGCGTTGACCGTGGCATCGGACGGCGCGGATGAGGAGAGCGGGAGGGCGCTGAGGTCTCGCGACAGGAACGCACCGCCAGCGGCGGCAGCGGCACCAGCAATGAGACGGCCTACGAAGCCGCGGCGAGCTGTGGAGCTGGTAAGGGCGTCAGACATGGGATGTACGGATCGCTAGACTCGAGGGATGTGGACGCGGCCAGCCTGGGGAGGAACTCCGCCACAAGCGATAACAAGATATCGCCGAGCTGCCGCCGTGCGTCCATAGGCCGATCAGAGCAATCGTTCAGAACTCCCAGGTTATGCCGAAGCTCGGCACCCGTGGCAACCACTGATCGAAGCGGTCCTGACCGATGAGCGCGTCAAATGGAGGCTGCCGAGCGCGCACTGGCACGAACTGTCGGTTGAAGACGTTGAAGACATCCAGAAAGGTGGTTACACGGCCCTGGCCAACATTGAACCTGTGGGTGACACGCAGGTCCATGCGTTTGTACGCCGGCTGCCGCGCGGCGTTCCGCGGCCCGAATACGCGGTTGAGGATGATGTAGCGGCCGGCGAGAGTGTCGGCTTCGTAGTTCACCTCGGTGGACGGCCATCCGCTGTGGTAGACCCACGCTGCGCTCACTCGCCAGGCGTCGCCGAAGCGGTAACTGGCGTCCACCGAGGCGCTGTGGCGCTGATCCAGCGGCCGCGGCACTAGTCGTTCCGCCACCGTCTCGTGGGAGCTGGCAAGGGCGTAGCTGGCAGACCAGGTGAGCGGGTCGACGACCCCCGCATCGCGCTGGATGAACAGTTCGACGCCACGGGCGCGGGCGGATGTCGGAGCGATCCGCCGCCGGTCCGGCCCCACCTCGGGCAGAAGCTCCAGTATCTGGTCGAGCCCCATCCACCGCGGACGGACGACGCTCTGACGCCTGTCGTACGCCTCCAGCCTGCCAGTGATGGAACGGCCGAAGTAGCGCTCTACGCTGGCGACACGCTGGTGCGCACGCTCGGCAGCGGCAAAGGAATCCTCCCCGTCCTGTACCTGAAGCTCATGGAGCCCCTGGGCCTGAGCGTAAGCGCCCCACGCCGTCCGTAGAGTGGTGCGCGGATCGAGCGACAGCGCGATGCTCGCGCGCGGACTGATTTGCCGCTCGCCGGTGTAGCTCTGACGGTCCAGACGGATCCCAACTTCCGTCGTTACCGCGCTCCACGGCCGGCTGCGTTGGGACAGGTACAAGGCAACCGTGGTGCCCTCCAATTCAGGCACAAGTCGGAGCGTGTCCTGACGCGTCTTGAGCGCGTTGCTGCCGTGCGCCGTGTCGACGAAGATCAGTCGTTGCATACGCAGGTAGTCGTAGTCAGCGGTAGCCCGGCGCACCTCGGCACCCCAGTTGAAAAGCATCCGGTCCACCGGGGCCCAGCTGAAGTCCTGGCGGGCTGTCACCACCTGGTACCGTCGCTGGTCACGTATTGCCAGATCGGGACGGCTCTGCATGTACGAGAAGCGGTCCGCCTGACGATTCCATCCAAGCGCACCAACGGAGAGCATTGTCCGTGCTTCCACTCGCTCGTCCAACTGCGCCTGCCATGTTGCCCACAGGTAGCGACTGTCGTAGGCGGTCACGAGGAGCGGTTCCTCGATCGCCGACTGGAATCGGAGCCGATCGTCGGCGCTCAAGAAATGGAGCGCCACCCGATGTTCCGGGTTTGGGCGCCAACTCACCTTGGCAAAGACGTCGCCGTAACGAGGATGGAAGTCGTCCCGATCCTCGCCGGCCAGCCGGAGTGCGTAGTCCAGGAAGCCGAGTCGGGCGGAGAGGAGCCAATTCCCTCGTCCGTCATCGAAGCCGCCGCGCGAGGTCCCCCGCAGAGCCGTGAGAGTAAGAGCGAGTTCGGTCCGCGGCGGTCCAGGCTCGGCCTCGCGAGTGCGCAGGTCGAGCAATCCGGTAAGTCGATCGCCGTAGGCGGCGCCAAAGCCGCCGGCGCTCAACTCCAGGCCGCCCACAGCACCCGCATCCACTATGGAGAGCGCGCCGTCGAAGTCCTTAAGGTGGTACGGCTCCACCAGCGGCAGACCATCCAGGGTGACGAGCAGTTCCTCGTTGGCACCGCCACGGACGCGGAAGGCTGCCGAGAAGTCGCTGGCTGCCACACCCGGCAACCGGCCGATCAGCCGGAAGACATCCTCGCCCACTTGAGGGGCCGCTGTGATCTGGTCGCGGCTCAACGTCTGCGCTCCTCCCAGTTTCTGATCGAGGACGCCATAGTGCCCGGGAGTCACGATCACGCCGGCCAGCGGCGCTGGCGCGCGCTCGAGTAACAGAGTGAGGAAGTGGACAGGCGCGGCGACATCACTACTGGGGATGGTGTCGGTAATAGTGACCGGTCGGTACCCGACCCGGCGCGCCCGGATCAGAACCTCACCACCTACAACGCCGTCGAAGTGGAAGCGGCCGTCGGCGACAGTGACCGTGCGCAATCCGGCCACGTCCGACGCGTCCCCCAGCAGCTCCAGATGGACGCCAACAACTGGCTCGCCGGTCTCCATATCGAGGACGACACCGGAGACTGTGACTCCGACGCTGCTCCGCGGCAGGTCGACGGCCTGGCCGACAGCCTGGCGATGTGGCGCCAGGAAGCACATGGCGATGCCGAGCACGAGGGCGGCGGTCGTCAGTGGGGCTGGACGGTGCGGCGTGCCCTGCCACGGGCGACGTACAGGTGATGCGAACAACGGCGGGGACCCCCGGGGAGTGCATCGGACGAGGTCGCCAGTATAACAGCCGGTGCCGCGTCCGGGCAGGGTAGTGATGGCTCGTAAGATCTGAGCTGGCAGGCTGAGTGGCATCCCCAGCGTTGCACAGCAACAACACATTCTGTGGCATCCACGCCCAACGTCGGTCTGTCGAACCGGGTAGGCGGAGCGCCTACAGAGAGTGGACGAGCTCTGCTGACGCGGCTCGGTATATGCTGAGAATCTTGAACTACTGCCCCGTCTTTCCGCTCCACCGTCGCCTATTGGATTGCGAAGAAGCCTCGGCACCGAGTTTCAACCTGATCTGGGGACTCTCATGCGTACCAGCAAGCTGTTCTGCTCCACCCTTGCAGCACTGATCGTTGCCTCGACCGGAACGGCGGGCGCTCAGATCGTGAACGGCGGTTTCGAAGACCCCACGCAGGCAGGCACTTTCGGCCAGAAGGACGCGCCCTCCAACGCGATCACCGGTTGGACGGTGTCTTCAGGTAGTGTTGATCTGATCAACAGCTACTGGATGCCCTACGAGGGTGCGCAGTCGGTGGACATGAGCGGCGGATCGGCCGGCACGATGTATCAGGACTTCACGATCAGCCAGGCTGGTAGCTACAACCTGTTTTTCGCCATGGCCGGTAATACGGATGGCGGGAGCATGATCAAGAACCTCAACGTATCCTTCGGCCTCGATGGCCTGCTGTCGCAGTCGCAGAACTTCACTTTCGACATCAGCGGCAAGTCAAAGGCGAACATGGGTTGGGAGATGCGGAACATGTTCGTCAACGTCGCCCAGGCCGGAAGCTACCGGATCCAGTTCATGAGTCTGGAGAGCAACGCATACGGTGCGGCTATTGATAACGTCTCCATCTCCGCCGTCACGGCCATCCCCGAGCCGGCGACGCTTGCTCTTCTCGGCAGCGGCCTGCTTGCCCTTGGCGGCTTCGGTCTGCGTCGGCGCGCTCGCGGAGAGGGCTGATCACCCTGGGCTAGTTCTCGCTCGACCGAAACAGAAGGAGCCCCGGTGCCGCAATGGGCGGCGCCGGGGCTCCTTCGTTTGTGCCTGGTGGACAGTGGGTGTCAGCAGGAGAACGGTTGTACATCAATCCTCCCGCATCGAGACTGACCGTGCGCTGAGTCGCTGCGGTGGCTCCACACGGTTGTGCTTGTCGCGCCACAGCCAGTCACCCAATTTGCCAGGCGAGCTCATGCTTGTTCTCTGGGAAGACAGCGAACCAGGCGCCGTTCCACTCTGTGGTGCGGCAGTTGCAAATCGTATTGTTGTCGCACGTTTGTACGGGCCCCTTTCAGGTCAGTCTTCCCTCCAACGGAGTTCACGGTGGTTTCTACCAGACTCATCAGTGCAGCAACCCTTGCCGCCGTGGTATTTGCGGCCTCCGCCGGCACTGCCGGAGCGCAGCTCGTCAACGGCAGCTTTGAGAGCCCTGACCAGGGCGGCCCGTTTGGCCAGATCAACGCCCCAGGCACCATCGCCGGCTGGACGGTCTCCAACGGCAGCGTGGACCTGATCAATAACCTCTGGAATCATGCTGACGGAACGCAGTCGTTGGACATGAGCGGCCTGACCGCTGGTACGATCTATCAGGACTTCTCCCTCAGCCAGGCTGGGAGCTACAACCTGTTCTTCGCCATGGCGGGCAACAGCGCTACGGGTTCCACGATCAAGCAGATGAACGTCTCATTCGGCCTGCTCGGCGGACCGATGCAGACGCAGCTCTTCTCGTTCGATGTCACGGGCAAGTCGTACTCGAACATGGGCTGGGAGATGAAGAACATGATGGTCGACGCCAGCCAGGCGGGCGGGACCTATCGTCTGCAGTTTGAGAGCCTTGAGCAATCTGCTGCGGGCGCTGCGCTGGACGCTGTCTCGCTCTCCTCCGTAACGGCCACTCCTGAACCGGCGACGCTCGCCCTGTTGGGCAGCGGCCTGCTCGCCCTCGGCGGCATCGGCCTCCGTCGGCGCGTCCGCGGCGAGGGCTGATCGCGTTTGACTGAACACCCTAGGCTGAACACGGCCGACTGAACCAGAATGAGCCCCGGCGCCGCAATGAGCGGCGCCGGGGCTCCTTAGTTTGCGGCCGGTGGACAGGGCCAGCCGACAATCACGTGTCGTTTGTCATTCCAGGAACAGCGCGAATCCAGGATCCGATGCGCGGGTCAGTGAACCCCCGCCGCCGCGGGGTGACGACCAGGGGCCGCGAACCGAGCCGCGGCAACCGGCCGCCGCCGCTCACCGCTACTGGTGCTCGCTGAAGATCCGCGCGATCTCAGCCACGTCGGACGTGCGGGTGAGGGCAAGGGCAAGGAGGAGGCGAGCCTTCTGCACGTTAAGGTCGCCAGCGCCCACGGTGCGAGGGGAACCGTCCCCGGTGCGCCCGGTTCCTACCGGGATACTCCCCGAACCGGTGCGGCTCCCCGACACCACTATGACGCCCTGCTGCACCGCCCGCCGCAGAGCCTGCGATTCCAGCGGCGGCACAGCGCCCCGCCCGGAGCCGGCGACGATGATTCCCTTCGCACCGGCGGCCACCAGGGCGTCCACGGCCGCGCCGTCGGCGCCCAGGTAGGTGTAGACGATGTCCACGCGGGGTAGCTCCGTGACCCCAGTCAGGTCGAATGCCGGCGGCCGCTGCGGCGCGCTGAAGAAGACGATCCGCTCGGGATCGATATTGCCCAGCGGTCCCCTGGTTGAGACAAAGGCGTCCGGACGGGTCGTATTCGCCTTCGTCGCGTCGCGCGCGGCGAGCACCTGGTCGTTCATGACCACCATTGTCCCCCGCCCACGCGCCGCCGGATCGCCGGCCACCCGCACCGCGTCGTACAGATTCGCCGGGCCGTCAATGCCGATGCCGTCGGCCGGGCGCATGGCGCCGGTCACCACCACCGGCCGCGGGCCAGCCACCGTCAGGTCCAGGAAGTAGGCCGTCTCCTCCAGCGCATCGGTGCCGTGGGTGACAACCACTCCGGCCAGGTCGGGTCGCGCCCGCAACGAGTCGGCGATGCTGCGAGAGAGATCCAGCAGCATGGCCGGCGAGACCGATGTGCTGGCAACGTTGGCAAACTGCTGGGTGCTGACGCGGGCTACCGAGTCGAGCGCCGGCACGGCCTCCAGGATCTGGCCGATCCCGATCTTGGCCGAGTTGCCCGAGTAGTAGTTGGTGGAGGCAATGGTGCCACCCGTGGCTACGATGAGAACCGCGGGCCGATCCGGCTGCTGCTGCGCGCCAACCGGAGCCGCGATCGCGGCGAGCGGAATCAGGCAGGTGACGAGAATATTTCGCATGATGGCCAAGGTACGAGTGCCCACACGGGTGCGACAGGTCATTCCTCCCTCCTCCCTTCGTCGTCGTAACGGAAGAGTGGGCCGAACTTCAGCGCCTCCACCGGCTCGCGAATCTCCGACGCGTTGCCAACCAGCAGCAACTGCAGTCGGTCCAGGTGTAGGTGGCGCCGGGCGGCATCCTGCACCGCCTGCGGGGTCACCCGTCTCACGTTGTCGCGATAGCTGTCGTAGTAGTCGTCCGGCAGACCGAAGCTGATCATGCCGGCAATTGCACTGGCGATCGCGGTAGTGCTCTCGTAGCGGATCGGGAAGACGCCATCCAGATAATCCACGGCGAGTGCCAGCTCACGAGCCTCCGGCGGCGCGTCGCCGAAGCGGGTGAGCTCGTTCAGCGCTTCCTGTGTCGCCAGGTGGGTGACCTCGCTGGCGACGGCCGTGGAGACGAGGAAGGGCCCGGAGGCGCGTCGCCAGTCGAAGTAGGAATGGGCGCCGTAGGTGTAGCCGTGGGCCTCACGCAGATTGAGGTTGATGCGCGAGTTGAACAGCCCACCCAGCAGCGCGTTCATCACCGTGACCGCGAAATAGTCCGGATGCAGGCGCGGCAGCCCCACATGGCCGAGGCGGATTTCCGTCTGGGCGGCGTCCGGCTTGTTCACCAGGTGCACGGCACGGGTGAGCCGGGCCGGCTGATCGCTGGCTTGCGCGGGCAGCGCGGACTCCCCCTGCCACCCACCCAGCGCCGACTCCACGAGCCGCCGGGCGTCCTCAGCCGTCACGTCGCCAGCCACCACCACGGTCACGCTGCCGGGCCGATACCGCTCGCTCCAGAAAGCCACCACGTCGTCGCGGGTAATGGCGCTCACCGTCTCCGCCTCGCCGTCATCGGCGCGGGCGTAGCGCGACTCTGCGTCGTACAGCGTTCGGACGAACATATCGTCGGCCAGGCCGCGTGGTTCCGTGCGGCGCTGCAACAGGTCAGACAGTCGCTCAGCCTTCAGCCGCTCGATCTCGCGCTCTGGAAAGCTGGGTGCAGTGAGCGCCCTCCCGAATAGCGCCACCGCGTCCGCAAAATGGGTCGTGGTGGTAGTCACACTGGCTACTGCTACATCCCAGTCGGCGCTGGCCCCGAACGACGCGCCGAGAAGCTCGAAGCGATCCGCCAACTCCATCGCGTCGTTGCCGGCCCTTCCCTCGGCCAGTGCCAGCGCGGTGATCTGGGCGACGCCCTCACGATTGACCGGCTCGCTCACCGCACCAGCCTCAATCACCGCCAGCACGGTGACGATGGGGAGTTTGTGAACAGGCGCGACAACGATCCTGAGGCCGTTTGACAGCCGGTAGCTGCTGAAACTCGGGAAGCTGTAATCGCGCGGCTCACCGGGCGTCGGCTGCGGGAAGTCGGTCACCAGTCCGGGGGTCGTCATGCCGCCACCTCCGCCTTCCCGTCCACCGCGTCCAGCGTCGCTCCGTCCTCTCTTGGCACGTAGAGCAGGCTTACCCGATTGTCCGGCCCCAGTCGTTCGCGGGCGAAGTCCGACACTTCGGTGGCAGATACGGCGCGATAGTGATCGCGCTCCGAGTTGATCCGCTGCGGATCACCAAAGTAAGTGGTGTAGAGCGACAACCGGTCGGCTCGCGACCCGGCGGACTGCAACGAAGTCACCAGCGATGTCTCAATGAGGGCGACCGCACGGGCCACCTCGGCTTCAGTAACTCCGCCGGTATGGAGCAGATCCACCTCGCGGGCGACCTCCTCCTCCAGCCGGCTGGCGGAGATTTCCGGCCGCGCCGTCACGTCCACCACCAGCAGGTCGCTCCCCTTCGTGAGGTCGTAGGTAAACGCACCGGCGTCCGATGCCACCTGGCGCTCGCGGACCAGCGACCGCTGCAACCTGCTACCGCGGCGCATGCCGAGGATGGCGCCGCAGACGCTGGCGGCCCAGTAGCCCTGGCTCCCGAAGACCGGAGAGCGGAAGGCGAGGATCAATCTCGGCAGCATCACGTCATCGGGCACCACCTCGCGGCGCCAATCGCCAAACAGCGGCGACACCGCCATCTCGCGCAGCGGCGGCTTGCCGGCGCCTCGCGGAATAGGCCCGAAGTATCGTTCGACGAACTCGCGAGCCTGCGCCGGATCGAAGTCGCCGGCGATCGTGAGCACGGCATTGTCCGGTGTGTAGTAGGTGGCGAAAAAATCTGCTACGTCTTCCAGGCTCGCCGCGTCCAGGTCGTCCATGGAGCCCATGAGCGAGTGGTGGAAGGGATGGTCCGGTGGGAAAGCGAGCGCCGGCAGCCGCTCCCACCAGCTCCCATAAGGCTGGTTATCCACCGTCCAGCGGCGCTCATTCTTCACCACGTCGCGCTGGGTGTCCAGCTTCTGCTGCGTCATCGCCGGCAGCAGGTTGCCCATCCGGTCGGCCTCCAGCCAGAGGGCCAACTCGAGCTGGTTGGAGGGGACGGTTTCGAAGTAGTTGGTGCGATCCAGCCAGGTGGACCCATTCAGCGTGCCGCCCGCGCGTTCGACCAGTTCGAAGTGCTCATTCGCACCCACGTGCGCCGACCCCTGGAAGAGCATGTGCTCGAACAGGTGGGCAAAGCCCGTCCGACCCGCGCGTTCATTGGCTGAACCCACGTGGTACCAGAGATTGACGGCGACAATGGGGGCGGTGTGGTCCTCGGAGAGGACCACGCGGAGCCCATTGGGGAGGGCGTACTGGTCGATCGGTATTTTGGACATCAACGTTTGAGAATCGAGTCGAGTGGCGGCACCTCGGGCGCGATGATGCGATCGGCGGCGCGACCGAGGAAGAAAGTAAGTGGGACCTTCACGGACTCACTGACGACATAGTTCCATCGTTCCTGCCGACTAGCCGAGATGGGGCTGGTGCGCGTGGGCGAGGTCATGGGGCTCAGGTCGAGCCGTTGGGCAAGGACACGCAGGCGCAGCACGTGGAACGGGTCGCTGACGAGTATCACGCGTGTCGCGCCGCGCTGATGTAGCAAGGCGGAGACCGCGTAGAGGGACTCGGTGGTGGTGCGTCCGTGTTCCTCGGTCAGGATGGCGCTCTCCGGGACGCCGGCCTTGTTGGCGTAGCGACGGCCCACCGCGGCCTCGCTGGTGGTATCGCCGTCGCCAACCCCGCCGGTGAGGACGAGGAGTGGCGCGTAGCCTTTCTGATAGAGGTCGATGGCGTGATCCAGCCGCGCGCGCAGCACCGGCGACGGCCGACCGACATACTGGGCCGCGCCGAGTACGACGATGGCGTCTGCCGCTGCGGCCTCGTCACGCGAGCCCCAGTAGACGACGAGAACCGCGGACGCGGCCCACACAGCCAGTGCGAGCACCACCACACCGAGCATCATCCGGCCCAAGGCCGTGGATCTGGACGCCATCAAGTCAAAGTAAGGGAGCGGCGCAGGCGGGGTAACGGGCAACCCCGCCTTCGCCCCGGATCGTCGTGTTACTCAGCGACTTCCAGCATCCCGAGCCAGAAGACATCGAAGACGACCCGCGGGTCCTGTTCCGGCGCGACCGAGGCATGGAGCACCACTCCATCGTGGAAGGCGACAACGACCGATGCGAGTAGCGCCGGCGGCACTTTAGGATGCAAACCGAGAAGGTCGAATACCTGCGCCACCGTCTCCGTGGCAGCGTCGCGACGCAAGGTAGCCGATGCGAGCACCGCGCCGCGGACCAGCGCTGCCGGCTCCTGAGCCAGTTCCTGGAGCACGCGCAACTGGCCACGGCGCAACTCGCCATTCAGCCAGTGCCACATGTCGTCAATGGCCGTCGCCGGAGTGGCCCCGGCCATCGCTTTCCGTTCCCGCGAGACGACCGCCGCCGAGAGCATTTCTATGAGACGGGCGAGGAGCGTGTCACGGTCGTGATAGTGGTAGTGGATTAACCCCTTGCTGACGCCGGCCGACTCGGCCACCTCCTGCAGATTGAAGCGCGCCGCGCCCCCCTCGGCGAACAGACGCGCCGATGCATGCAGGATGCGCGTTGCGGCATCGGGAGTGCGTTCCGGATCAGTGGTGGACATGGCGCAACCGGTCAGAAGTGGACCCGCGTGCCCGGCGTGGGACAGCTCACCTTGTAGCCGTGCGACTCGAGTTGACCGGCAAAGGCGTCCTGAGCTTCCGGTTCGCCGTGGACGAGGAAGACATGCTGGAGTGAAGGCGAGGTGTCCTTGACCTTGTCCACCCAATTCTGGAGCCCGGTGCGGTCGGCATGGGCGCTGTATCCGTTCAGGATCTCCACCTGCGCGCGCAGCGGCACCTCCTCGCCGAACACCTTGATGAACGGCCGCCGCAGCGTATGCTCGGCCATGAAGCCGACGATGAGGATAGTGTTACGCGGATTATCAGCGCCGTTCTTGAGATGGTGGAGGATTCGACCGCTCTCCATCATTCCCGCCGCGGCGATGATGATCATGGGCCCATGAAGAGTGTTCAATCGCTTCGACTCGGACACGTCGCGGGTGTATGTGACGAGATCGAAGTGAAAGAGCTTGTCAGTGGTCCGCACGAGGTCTTCGGTCCGATCGAAGACTTCCGGATGCGCCTCGAAGACAGCGGTGGCATCAGTCGCCAGCGGGCTGTCGATATAGATCGGAATGCGTGGGATCTTCTCAGCGAGCAGCAGTTCGTGGAGGTCGTATACAATCTCCTGAGTGCGACCGACGGCGAAGGCGGGGATCATGAGCCGACCACCACGAGCAGCCGTCTCGCGCACCACACGGGCTAGCGTGTCGCGAGCGCCGGCAACTGACTCGTGATCGCGGTTGCCGTAGGTGGACTCGAGAATCACCACGTCGGCGCGCTCCAGCGGCTGCGGATCGCGGATGATGGCGAGTCCCGACCGACCGACGTCGGCGGAGAAGGCTATTCGGGTAGTCTTCCCGTTCTCGGTGACCTCGAGCATGACGCAGGCAGAGCCGAGGATGTGGCCAGCGTCGACGAAGGTAGCAGTGACACCCGGCAGGACGTCTATCGGTCGGTGATAGGGCACGCCGACCATGCGTTCGACCGTGCGTTTGGCGTCGTCGCCGTCGTAGAGCGGCGCGACGGCATCGCGCTGGTGCCGGCTCAGATACTCAGCGTCCTTCTCCTGGATGTGCGCCGAATCGGCGAGCATGATGGCCGCGAGGTCACGAGTGGCGGCGGTACACCAGATGGTGCC
>CAJDVF010000018.1_pt1 | contig 85366 bp, 72 predicted proteins | sample 7391391 | NCBI WGS metagenome assembly CAJDVF01 (sample SAMEA7055697, study PRJEB34461) | soil metagenome | biome: terrestrial ecosystem; feature: Peninsula; material: soil | place: Antarctica | collected 2016 | reverse complement strand
GAGGGGTGCGATCATGGCTGCGCCTTCTGCGCCATTCCGCTCATGCGAGGCAAGCACCGTTCGTTCACCCTTCCCGACGTCGTAAGCGAGGCCCAACTGCTGGAGCTTCAGGGCGCCCGGGAGATCAACCTGGTGGCCCAGGACCTGGCTCATTGGGGGCGCGACCTTCGTCAGGACGACGTGCGGCTCCCCGACCTGCTGGATGCCCTGGTGGCCGGAACGAGCATACCGTGGATCCGCCTGCTCTATCTCTACTCGGCCGGGATCACTCCTCGGCTGCTGGAGACAGTCGCACGCGAGCAGCGCATCCTACCGTACCTCGACATGCCCATCCAGCACGCTTCAGACTCCGTGTTGGAGCGGATGCGTCGTCCGGAGCGACAGCGGACCATTCGCGCCAAGGTGGCGCATTTCCGCGAAGCGGTGCCTGACGTGGCGATCCGCACTACATGCATTGTTGGCTTCCCGGGCGAAACAGACTCCGATTTCCAGCAGTTGCTCGACTTCCTGGAGGAGACGCAGTTTGAACGAGTGGGCGCCTTCACCTATTCACCGCAGGAGGGCACTCGCGCTCACGCGATGGTGGACGATGTACCGGATGCGCTGAAACGGGAGCGGTTGGACCGTCTCACCGAATTGCAGCGGAGTATTACTGCCGAGCGTTACGAGCGCCGTCTTGGCCAGACGGTACGCCTGCTGGTGGATCGGGCAGCAACGGGAAGCGAGCCGGCGCAGGCTCGCGCTCCGTGGCAGGCAGATGATGTGGATGGCGTAACATGGGTGCAAACGTCAGCCGTGCCCGGGAGCTTCGTGGAGGCTCGTATAGACGAGGTAGTCGACGACTACGACTTCGTGGCGACAGCCACCGGCATTGTGGACTTGCTGCCGGCAGTACAGCCACAGCGAAGCACTCGCCGGTTGCCAATGATGGCTACGAGCGTCGGAAGCTTTGGACGGTGACCGGTAGCGGGACTACCGTTGGACAGACGCTCTCCGAGCCCCGTACACCGATCGCCTGCGGCGATGGAAGGAAGATGACGGTTCTGAAGAACGAAGTCATCGCCAACGAGCTCGACCCGGTGGATAATGCCGATGCCTCCCAAACTCGATTCGACTAGGACCGGCGCCCAACCGGGGCTGCGTGCCTTCAGCAGACGCGCCCCGGCCGTCCGCGCTCTCGTCGCGTCCACGATCATGGTCACGCTGGGATGGGTGGCGGCCTGCGGCGGTGGCCTCACTCCCATCACATCCACGCCCACGTCTTCCCGACCGACAGCTGCGGACAGCACCACTCCGTCATTTGAGGCGGCTGGCACGTTGGAGGAGATGGGCCCGTCGGTGCGCGTGGCCATAGCTACCGCGGCACCGTTCGTGGAGTTGGAGGGCAGTGGAAGCTGGAGATTGGAGGGTACTGGTGGCGATGGCGGAGTACTCGCCCGAGGGTCTCGAGGGGAGCGGTGGCGCGTGGAGCGACGGGAGGGCCGGCTCCGGGCGGTCCGCTCCGACGGTCAGGCCAGTGCCTGGCGGGATGGCGGGTTGGTGGTGCGTCCAGTTGGAGAGGAGACGCTGATCGGCGTCGGTCGTCGTCGTTTTCGCGGTGATATTCTGCTCACGCCCACGGACAGTGGAGTCCTGGTGGTAAACCGGTTGCCGCTGGAGGAGTATCTCCGTGGCGTCGTGCCTCTGGAGATCGGCACTGATCGGCGTGCAGACGAGAGTGCGGCGGTGGAGGCACAGGCGGTCGCCGCGCGTAGTTATGTCGTTGCCCGAATGCGTGGAACCCAGCGCCAATCTTACGACCTCGGCGACGGGGTGACCGACCAGGTTTATGGTGGGGCGAACGCCGAGCGGACGGTGAGCGATGCCGCGGTGCGTGCCACCACGGGGTTGGTCCTGCTTGCTGCCGGAAGGGTAGTCTCGGCGCCGTACCACTCCTCCTGCGGCGGGTCTACCGCCGAGCCGCAGGAAGTTTGGCAATCCGGGCCGGAGCCACACCTGCGCAGGGTCAGCGATCGTATCCCGGGCACCGACCGCAATTACTGCGATATCGCGCCGCAGGCTAACTGGTCGCGCACAATGGAGCAGGATGAGTTGCGCCGCACCGTTGAGCGTTACCTGCCGGCGTACGCAGCAGTGCCGGCGGGCGGAATCGGGAGGGTGCGGGAGTTACGAGTTGAACAGACGACACAATCGGGGCGAGTGGCGACGTTGGCACTGGTGACCGATGGCGGCGTCTTCAGGCTCAAGGGGAACCAGATCCGTTATGTGCTTCGTGACGCGGCTGGCGGTATTCTTCGCAGCACCTATTTTACCCTGCGACGCACGCCGGTCCGACGTGGTGAATCTGCGCCAGTGGCGATCATTGATGGACGTGGAAACGGGCACGGAGTCGGCATGTGCCAGTGGGGCGCGATAGGACGCGCCCGCGCGGGCCAGGATTTCCGCGCAATACTCAATACCTATTACCCGGGCACGAGTGTCGGCTACGCGCGATGATCCGTCCTGGCCGTGCCAGCCACAGCGCTCGCGCCTGAGTGCGCCGCGGGCCGCGCGGTGGCTGCGAATGGCACTCATCGTCACCGTCGTCGCCATCGCCAGTACGACCTTCGCCACTCCCGCCAGTGCGCAGACTAACGATACGACCCGCGCCGGCGGCTTCCTGGACCGACTGGGCATTGATAGGCTGCGTCTGAGCACCATAGGCGCGACCGTCGGGATCGTGATGCCGGCGCAGATAGAGCCGACGTCGTTGGTCAGTCTCAACGCCGATTACGGCGAGGTGGTACCCGGGTGGCGAATCGTCTTCTCGGCGAGCTACTGGAATTCACGCTATAACGACGAGACAGTGCAGCGCTTTGCCGATTCCCTGCGCGCTGTGGTGGTGGATCCCACCGGTACTGCGGAGATTGACGTTGGCAAGGTGCGCGTGTCGATGGTCGCTGTGGGCGGTGAGGCTCGGTGGAGCCCGCGGCGCGGTCGGACTCGCCTTCGGCCCTACGTTGGAGGCGCGCTGGGGTTGTACGCGCTCAACGCCGAAGGACGTGGCATCAGCGGGACCTTCGTAGAGAGCGCACTGGACAACATCGCCACCGGCATGGCTGCTCTTGCCGGAGGCGAAGTTCTGCTCCTCCCGAACTTTAGGGTTGGCATGCAAGCAAGATACGACCTGCTGAGTGGTGCTCGCTTCGGCTCGCTACGCGCCGGTGCCAGTTATGCCTTCAGTGCGCGGACGGGAGCATGAGAGCCGGTCCGGTGCGGATAGGAGTGGTCGGCGCAGGAGCGATCGCTCAGGTGGCCCACCTACCGGTGCTCGCCAAGATGCGTGGAGTAGAACTGGTGACGTTGTGCGACAACGACGGGGTCAAGGCGCGCGCACTCGCCGACCGTTTCGGAATCCCCGACGTGTTCACCGACATCGAGGATCTGCTCGGCGACGACAAGTTGGATGCGTTGGTAGTCGCTACTCCTAATCATCTTCACGAACCGCACGTGCTGAGCGCGCTCGCCGCCGGCCTGCACGTGTTCTGTGAACGTCCGCTAGCGCTCACGTCGAAGGGAGTGGAGCGCATCGTGACAGCGTCGCAGCGGGCCGATCGAATGGTGCTGGTGGGCAACAATCATCGCTTCCGCAGCGACGTCCAGGCCATGGACGCCTTCGTGCGCGGTGGGGAGCTGGGCCGGCTGCATGGCATAAGGGCTGGCTGGTATCAGCCACGGGGCATGACCGAGGGATGGCGTCTGAGAAGGAACGAGGCCGGCGGCGGTGTATTAGTGGATCACGGCCTGGCCCTGCTCGACCTGGCTCTCTGGCTTGTGGATTACCCGGAGGTTGCACGCATTTCCGCGCACATGGAGCGTGGTCGCGGCACCAATGCTGTCGATGAAACACTTCTTGTCACGCTCGGTCTTGCTGACGGACCGTCCCTCTCGTTGGACCTCAACCGTAATTACGTCGGCGAGGGCGAGAGGTGGTGGTTCGAGGTGCTGGGAACACGAGGTAGCGCACGACTGGCTCCGTTGAGGGTGGTGAAGGAGCTCAACGGTCGTGCTACCGACGTTTCACCTTCTGGTGCGGCGACTCGGGACAGTACCTTCCTCCAGTCATACCGTGCCGGGCTGGCCCACTTTCTGGCCGTCATTCGCGGTGACAGCCCGTACGAGCCGCCCACACAGCAAGTACGTCTGCTGAAGCTCATGGAGACGATCTATCGCTCGGCTGAAGACGGGAAGGAGATCCGCTCTTAGGACGAGCGGTGGTCGAGCGTTTAGTGACCGCGGCTAACGTCAGGGCGTACGATTGAGGCGGTAGATCCCTGCTCCTATGAATACGCCGAGTAGTTCGCGATCCAGTTCGCCCGCATCGGCCTCGCGACCCAGTATGTCCAGTGCGCGTTCCGGCGGGATGGCCGGTTTATAGGGTCGGTCGGCAGCCGTGAGAGCGTCATAGATGTCAGCGATCGTCATCATTCGCACCTGAACTGGGATCCGTTCGGATGTGAGCCCGCGTGGGTAGCCAAGCCCGTTCAGCTTCTCGTGATGACCGTGGGCTATTTCGGGCACACGCCGGAGTTCATTTGTCCACGGAATCTGGGCCAGGAAGCGGTAGGTGTGAGTGACGTGCGCCTCGATCTCGCGCCGCTCACGCTCGTCTAGCGTCCCTCGCTGTATCCGCAGCGATCGCAACTCGCAGGCTTCCAGCAGCGGCCGCCTGACACCACCTGGGTGCTCAACAGTGGAGTTTGCCAACCGAGCGAGTTCCTCGGCTCGTGCTTCAGGCAGCACCGTAGGCGCATTGGCGGCTTCAACGGCGCATCTCAGTCGCTCCAGATGCGCCCGTCGTTCGTCGCGTTGCGACGCCAGCGCCGCGACAACATCATCGTACCCGTCGCGGCCGTGCGCGAGCAAATGATCGGCGCGTCCACGCTCGTAGATCAGTGCTTCGTGCTGCATCAACCGCGCGAGCCGATGCTGGATTCGCTGTAGGTCGATCGGATAGAGCTTCTTCGCCTTCACCAGCACCTCCTCCCTCACCGCCACCTTGCCAAAGTCGTGAAGGAGCGCAGCATAGCGCAGTTCGCGAAGCTGCTCGCGTGAGAAGTGAACGTCGCGATGGCTTGGCGTACCACCTGCCTCGGAGACCGTCTCTGCCAGCGCGATGGTGAGGTGAGCGACCCGCGAGGAGTGTCCGGAGGTGGTTGGATCGCGCGATTCGATAGCCGTCACCGCGGCCGTTACAAATCCTTCGAAGAGTCGCTCGATGCTCTCGTAGAGACGGGCATTCTCGACCGCTACCGCAGCCTGCGCTGCCAACGCGCTAACCAGCTCCGTGCTGGTCCGGTCGTACGGCAATACTTGCTCATCAACATCTTCCAACGTCGCGAGGCTGGCATTAACAGTGCGCTTCCGGTTGATGAGCTGCAGCACGCCAATAATGCCATGCTTCTGCGTCCTGAGTGGAACGACCAGAACCGACCGCGTGTGATAGCCGGATCGCTCATCAAAAGTGCTGTTGATCCTGTAGGGAGTGTCGCCGAGCACTGCGCGGACATCGGGTATGGTAAGCAGCGTACCGGTGTGCGCGGCGTGCCCGGCCAGACTTGTGCTGTCTATTGGAAGGGTGAACTCATCGAGCACCAATCCGGGAAGCGTCTGATTCTGGCACAACATGAATCGCAGACGCGAAGGCGCTGGCTCTGATTCGTCATTGTCGCTGTCTTCGGCTTTCTCAACTAGATAGAGCGATCCCGCATCGCTGTGCGTGAGACGAAGCGCCTGACTGAGAACGAGCTCTAGCAACTGTCCGAGGTCCCGCTGGGTAGCGAGCGCAGCTCCGACTCGCGCCAGCTCGGCTACCTCCTCCAGCCGCGCTTCGGCGCGATTGGTGGCCAGTCGCTCGGCGCGGAGCGTAACCGCGTGGCGCATGGCACCCCGCAGGAGGGTGGCAAGTGTGGGCAGCGGAGCACCGTGAGGCAGGAAGCTGACGAGAGTCTCATCGGGCACCGTTGGTGGCGGGGCGAACTCTCCCTCCGCACCGCACCAGACGAGTGCGGCGATTCTGGACAGCTCACGTAAACGACCCGGTAGGTCTGCTATCCCAGACACCAACTGGTGGTCCAGGAGCACCACCACCGGCCTCTCAAGATTGAGCGTGTCGGCCAGGGGAAGTTCGCGGACCAGGCAGGCCTCCACGTCCGTGGCGCGCCGCCCGAGCATCAGCTCGCGAGTGAAATCCGGCGAGTACGCCAGAAGGAGCGGCTTCACGTCTGCCCGTGCCTGAAAAACAGGACGGTCCGGGAGGCTGCGGGGCGGAGACGATATATGAAGAATTCCCATCCGGTCCACGATTACGTGCGGAAGCCAGCATGCACGGAGGGCACCGGGGTTACCGTCGCCTGCCGCGTTAGGTTTCGCCCCTCGCTGTCACTCGTATCCCTGCTCCCTCTGCTGCCGCGGTGACTTCCAGGCTGCCACCGAGTTGCTGCGCCAGGGCTCGAGCATGCTCGACCAGGTCGTCGACAGCTTTGTCAGTACGCTCTGGGTGATGATGGAAGAGTGACAGTCGCGGCACACCGGCCTCAATCGCCAGCGCCACCGCTTCCTCCACGGTGGAGTGTCCCCATCCGCGAACTCCGGGGTACTCCGCCGTCGTGTACGTTGCGTCGTGTATCAGCACGTCGGCCCCGCTTACGAAATCGAGAAGCCGTGCGCGCCAGTCGGCCGGGGCGTCATAGGGCGCGTCCGGATGAAGCTCGTTATCAGGGATGTAGACGATGCTGCCACCAGACTCGTTACATCCGGTTACGCGGAATCCCAATGCGCCGCCAGGATGCCGCACCTGATGCGTCCGAATGGCGAAACCGTCAACCGTGGCGCCATCGTCTGGCACGGCGAGGAACTCGACCGTCGCACGCACTTCCTCGAACGGAACCGGAAATACGTCTGGCGCCATCTGCGCCCGTAGTGCTCTCTCCAGACGCTCGAGCAGCGGCGAAGCACTCCAGATGCGCACTCGACTGCCATCGGCAAACAGCGGGGCAAAGAAGGGCAGTCCCTGGATGTGATCCCAGTGAGCGTGAGTGACGAAGATGTTGGACGTGGACGGCACGCTGGCCGCCTGCTGGATCGATCCACCGAGCGAGCGAAGACCGGTTCCGGCGTCAAGGATGACGAGATCGCCAGCCGGAGTGCGGAGTTCCACACAGGGCGTGTTGCCGCCATAGCGGACGGTGAACGGTCCCGGCGCAGGCACCGATCCGCGTGTACCCCAGAATCGCGCTTCCACTGGCATCGTCAGTCGTGTTGGATCACATGCGGACCGCGGCTCGCTGAACGAGAGCGGGCCGGTTGGTGAGACAGATCTGGCGTCGCTCGACGCTGATCAAACCAGTCGCCTGGAAGTCGCTCAGCGTCCGCGACACGGTTTCCCGACTGGCGCCGACCATCTGGGCAATTGTCTGATGAGTGAGACGTCGCTGCACAAGCCCAGTGCTCTCGTCGGGGGCTGCGTCGAGCAGCACGCGCGCTATGCGACCCGGCACGTCTAGCAATACGAGGCCGCCAATCTTCTGATCGGCCGCACGCAGTCTTCGCGACAGTTCTGCCAGTAGCGCCCAGGCGACCGCCGGAGAAGATTCCACGATTCGTCGGAATTCCTCGCGCCGGAGCACGAGCAGGATGGAGTCCTCCATCGCGATGACATGCGCGGATCGCGGCTGGTCATCGATCAGAGTCAGCTCTCCAAACGGCTCGCTCATCCCCAGCACACCGAGAATCACCTCGCGGCCATCATCACCGAGCAGCACCACCTTGACTCGCCCAGTTCTCACGATGAATAAGGAATCGCCCGGATCGTCGGCGAAGACGATAACGCTTCCCTTGGGGTAGCGCTTCTCTCGGGTAACCTCGGCGAAGCGCTGGAGGGCGTCGCGCCCGAGCCCGCGGAAGAGCGGCACGCTGCCCAGAAAGTCCGTGATCTGGAGCAGAGAGAGCTGGCTCGGTGTAAGACGGTTGTCAGACGGATGGGTCATTTTAGGCCCTGGCGAGCGTGAGTCGGGGACGGCGCTGGAGAGTGCAGTCGGTCCGACGTTCGTTGGTGATTGCCGCTTCGGTAGAACATGCTACCTCCCCACGATCCAACCGCAACCATGGGGTGAATCCTCCGGTTGGGCAGGTGGCGTCGGGCCTGTCATCCCTGGCCTGGTTATACTATATTTCAAAGCTAGACCTTATTTCGCCATCGAGGCACACGTGAAGACTGATACCCATCCCGTGTACGCCACCGCGACTGTCAAGTGCGCGTGCGGCAACACGTTTGAGACCCGATCGACGCAGGCTGAGATCCGCACGGACATCTGCTCGGCCTGCCATCCGTTCTACACCGGCAAGCAGAAGCTTATCGACACCGCTGGGCGCGTCGAGCGCTTCCGCCAGAAGTACGGGAAGACAGCCTGAGTCTTCAGGATCGGCTGACCGACGCGCTCGCCCGCGCTGCCGAGGTCGAGCGAGAGTTGTCCGACCCGGCAACCACCCGCGATGCTGGCCGGTTGGCCGATCTTGGCCGTGAGCATCACCGGCTGTCCCAGGTGGTCCAGCTCGCCGATCGTGCAGAGCGTGTAAGGAGCGAGCTCGCGGATGTTCGCGAGCTCGCTCTTGTTGACGATCCAGAAATGGCCTGTGAGGCAAAAAACGAGATCGTCCGCCTGGAGAGCCTGTCTGGCGAGCTCGAACAGAAGATGCTCCCACTGCTCATGCCCCGGGATCCACTCGACGACCGACCTGCCATAGTGGAGATCCGGGCCGGTACGGGCGGTGACGAGGCAGCGCTGTTCGCCGCCGACATCTTCCGCATGTACTCCCGCTTCGTCGAGCGGCGCGGATGGAAGGTGGAACTGCTGTCCATCAGCGAGGGCACCCTGGGCGGGCTGAAGGAAGCCATTTTCAAGGTGGTTGGCGAGGGCGCGTTCGGGGCTATGCGCTGGGAGTCGGGCGTGCATCGCGTGCAGCGTGTGCCGACTACGGAGAGCCAGGGCCGCATCCACACCTCCGCCGCGACCGTGGCAGTGCTGCCCGAGGCGGAGGAGGTAGACGTGAGGATCGAGGATAAGGATCTACGGATAGACGTCTTCCGCTCCTCGGGCCCGGGTGGACAGAGCGTAAACACGACCGACTCGGCCGTGCGTATCACGCATATTCCTACCGGCCTCGTCGTCAGCCAGCAGGACCAGAAGTCGCAACTCCAGAACAAGCAGAAAGGGATGGAAGTCCTCCGCGCTCGGCTGCTCGATCGCCGGTTGGCCGAGCAGGAGGCCGACCGGTCACGCCTCCGCCGTACGCAAGTCGGCACTGGCGACCGCTCGGCCAAGATCCGCACCTATAATTTTCCGCAGAGTCGCGTCACTGACCACCGGATCGGCCTCACCTTGCATGAGATCAGCCGCGTACTGGACGGAGAGATTGCGCCGCTGATCGAAGCCCTGGCGCTTGCCGATGCCGAGGAACGATTCGGTGAGTGAGATGCTGGTTGATTGTCCGGCGTCAGCCTTTCATGCGGGCGAGCATACGCGGATTGACACGTCGATCACAGTCGGGTATCTGCAGCAGCGGCTTACCGCTCGGTTTGCCGCTGCTGGAATCGCCGAGGAGCGCGCCGAGGCTCGCGACATGATTGCCGCCCTCCTCGATGTGCCGCGCCTGTGGCCGACCGTGCATTCTGACGAATTGGTGCCACCCGAGAAAGTCGTGGCCATCTATCGAGCGGCCGACCGTCGTGCCGCTGGTGCCCCATTCGCTTATGCCGTTGGACGTGCGGCTTTCCGCCACCTGACCCTGGCCGTGGATGAGCGGGTTCTCATTCCGCGCCAGGAAACGGAACTGCTTCCCGAGATAGTTTTCGAGATGTCGCCGGGTGCGGGCGGAGTTGCCGTGGACGTCGGAACAGGCTCGGGCGCGATTGCCCTGTCGCTGGCGACTGAGGGTCGGTTCGACTCTGTGATCGCTACCGATGTCTCGCTGGACGCGCTGGAAGTGGCTCGCGCCAATGCCGGAATGCTTGCCGGTTCATTGCGTGCGCCGGTGCAGTTTGTACACGGAGCGGGGCTGCTGCCGCTGAAGGGGAGTCGGGCTCGAGTTATCGTGTCCAATCCTCCGTATATCGCTTTCCACGAGATGGTGGCGCTTCCGCCCAGTGTGCGTGACTGGGAGCCCGCGGTGGCCCTCTGCTGCGGCGATGAAGGATTGGATATCACGGCCGGCATCGTGCGTGATGCCGCGAACGTTCTGGAGCCAGGCGGTCTTCTCGCCCTGGAGATTGATGAGCGAAGAGCTTCGCACGTCGCCGGGCGCATCGTCGCCGATGGGCGCTACAGGGATGTGGCGGTCCGTCGGGACCTAACCGGCCGCGAGCGTTTCGTGGTCGCTTTACGGACCGGTAACTGAGCGCTGGCGGGGCCGCGCCCCGCCAGCATGGTGCCATCCGTGACTCTTACGTTGAGGACAGATTCCATGCTCGAAGACAAGGCGCGCGACCTGGGCCGGCTGATTGGCCAGAGCCCTGAGTACCAGGCAGTCAAGCGGGCCAGCGGCGCCCTTAACGAGGACCAGGGCTCGATCGGCCTGATGCGGCGCATGGAGGAGATCCGTCTCGACGCTGAGCGTCTAATGGCCGGTGGCGAGTCGCCGACACCCGAGATGGAGACTGAGTTGGATGATTTACTCTCCAAGGTGCAATCCAACCCCGTCTACCAGCAGATGGCGGTCGCCCAGGAGAACTTCGACAAGCTGATGTCGAGGGTGAACGAGGTGATCCTGGACGGCATCCACAAGGGCGCTTCCAGCCCCATCATAACGCTCGGCTGATCCGACTTTGGGGTCTGCGGGGAAGGAGCGGGGACGGCTGATCGTCGTCGAGGGGCCTGAAGGGGCAGGGAAGTCCACTCAGTTGGCGCGTATTGCCGACTGGCTGGGCGCCCATGGTCTCTCGGGTCTCGTCGTGCGCGAGCCGGGCACCAGTGCGGTGGGCCAGGAGATTCGCCAACTGGTGCTCGACCCGTCCCAATCCATCTCCCCGCGTACTGAAGCTTTGCTGTTCATGGCTGCCCGAGCCGAGTTGGTGGCGAGCGAACTACGGCCAGGGCTGGATGCAGGACGGCTGATTCTGGCTGACCGGTTCTTCCTGTCTACCTACGCCTATCAGATCCACGGGCGCGGTCTCCCCGAGGCTGACGTGGTAGTCGCCAATCGCTTCGCGACTCAGGGGCTTGTCCCGGACCTGACACTTCTCCTGCAGCTCGATCCGGCGGCCGGACTGGAACGGGCACGAAGGCGAAGCAGCCACGACCGCATGGAGCAGGCGGGAGTCGAGTTCCATGATCGAGTGTCCGACGCGTTCACCCGCTTCGCCGATCCGGTCTGGCAGGCGTCGCATCCGGAATGTGGTCCGATAGTGGCGGTGCCCGCAGACGGCAGCGAATCCGAGGTTTTCGAGGCGATGCTGGCGGTACTCGCCGCCAAGTGGCCGTCCACCTTCGGAGCAAGCGTTGTGACCAGCGACGGACGGGGCGTCAGCTGATGAGTACCGGCCTCTCGATGGAACTGGACGGGTCTAATGCGAGTAAGGGTATGGGGGGTCGGATTAGATTTCTCCCGACGCCCGCGGTTCCGCGGGTGTTGCTGGCGCGCGAGCTCACTGGAGAGGGTTGATGCGATCTAGGGCGATCGTGGTCGGAGCAATTTGCGGCGCGGCCGTTGTGACCGGTGGCTGGTTCGTGCAGCGCGGGTTGATCGGCACGGAGAACTCGTTCGCGGGTGTCCGGCTATTCGATCAGGTGCGCCAGCATATCGTGGAGAATTACGTCGAGGAAGTGAGCGACAGCGCGCTCTATCAGTTCGCCGTCACGGGGCTTCTCGACGAATTGCGCGATCCAAACTCTGTCTACCTCTCCAGCGAACGACTGACGAAGTTGAACGAGCGTACCTCAGGCCTCTACGTGGGTCTGGGAGTGCGCTTCGACGTGCGAGACGGTTGGCTTACGGTGATCGCCGCCCATCGAAGTTCGCCGGCTGAACGCGCCGGGCTCACGACCGGCGACCGGATCCTCGAGATCGATGGCGTCTCTACCCAGGGTATGACTACCGACGAGGCAGCGCGGGCGCTCCGCGGCGAGCCTGGCACGACGGCGAAACTGGTCGTCCAGCGGGGTGCGGATGGACAGCACCTGAAGCTGCCGGTGGAACGCCGAGAGGTCCACGTTCAGGCCGTTTCAAGGGTCGCGATCCTGGACGGCGATGTCGGGTACGTGGACGTCAATGTTTTTGGTGACTCTACCGCGGCCGAACTCGCCCGCACCGTGGACTCGTTGCGGGCCAAGAAGGTGCGCGGTCTCGTCATGGATCTCCGTCGTAATCCTGGCGGCCTGCTCCAACAGGGAGTGGAAGTAGCCGACCTCTTTCTGGACGAGGGACAGCGGATCGTGGACGTTCGCGGCCGCGACCCTGAATCGACGGCTGTTTATAAGGACCAGTTGCCGCAGAGGTGGGATGGAATGCCTGTGGTGGTCCTGGTGGACGACGGTACGGCGAGCGCGGCCGAGATCGTGGCAGGGGCGCTACAGGATCATGACCGGGCGATCATCGTTGGACGGACGACCTTCGGCAAGGGGAGCGCGCAGAGTCTATTCCCGCTCGTTGGCGGCGGCGCGCTCAAGCTCACCACAGCCCGCTGGTTCACGCCCGCAGGGCGAGCGATTGGCCGTCCGTTCGGGTCGCAACTGCCGCAGCCAGGTGAGGAGCCACTGGAATCGGCGGCAACAACGGAATCGCGCGAGCAGTTCAAGACTGACGGCGGCCGTATCCTGTTTGGCGGGGGAGGGATCACTCCCGACCTGATCGTCGGCGACACCCTGCTGCCGCCGGCGGAGTTGGCACTGGGACGCGCCCTCGGTAGTCGGGTGAGCACGTTCCGCGACGCGATCACCGACTATGCCCTCGAGCTTCGCGGTTCCGGCGTGGTGAGCTCACGGGATTTTGTGGTGACTCCGGCCATGCGCGAGACTCTTCAAGCACGACTGCTGGCCCGAGGAGTGGACGTTCCACAGGACGTGTATGCTGGCGCCGCACCGCTCGTGGACCGTCTGTTGGCGCAGGACGTGGTGCGCTTCGCGTTCAATCCCGAGGCGAGTGTCTATCGCTCGTTGGGGTGGGATCGGGTGTTGCAGACCGGCGTCGGTCTGCTAAGGGGTATCTCGACGCCCGCTGAGCTGATGGAGCGCGCGGCTGGCGGCACGGCGGTGATTGCTGCAGCCCGTCAGGCGGCTTTGGAGGGTCGGAGATCCGGCGACGGCGCGTCCACCGCTGCAGCCACGGCCAGCGTGGCCGCATCTAAGGGCGGCCTGGCGCCGACCAGCAGCGGCGTGCACCACTCTACCGGCACTTCGGTGACGATGCCGCGCTGAGGCGTCAGTCTCGCTCGGAATGTTTCGTGGTGCCCTGAGAGATCTTTATTCGCCGGGTCCGGTTGTGCTCTGGCTTTCGTCGCGACCAGGGGACAGGCTGTTAGAGCGACGCTCGGTGCGCCCGATGGGAAAGGGGCCGGCCTGCTCATCCATCGCTGTCACAGACGCGCTACGAGCCGGCAGGAGTGATCCCGGCCGGCTCGTGCGAATCGTAGTTCATGCGTCTCAGCCTGAACGGTGATCAACGGACCACAGCCTTCGGTGGTCCAGAAGGGCAATCAGCGGCCGCCCATCAACCCCTGGCCGTCCACCACGCGCACGCCCTTGGGCGGCGTGAATGTAAACGCACCGCTGGGTAGTGTCACGTTCACGCGCAGGTCGGTCAGCCGAACGAGCCGCTTCACGCCCATGCCATCCAGCGTCTCGAACTGCCGCAGGGTGCCGTCGGCTGGGTCGAGCCAGACGGTGGCCTTCGTGAACGGAGCGTTGGCACCCTTCGGAGTGAGCGTCAGGACACGGGTGGAACTGCCGTCAATTTTCGCTGTGCCACCGTCGACAATGTTAAAGCGAGTGCGCGGCGACTCGAAGAACTGCGCACCCGGATCAAGCATCCCTCCATTGGCCGCCTCGGCGGGCAGCTTGAGCACCTGTCCAGGCGTGCTGCTCGGGGTGTAGACCCAGAGGAACTTTCCGTCAGCGATGATGCGATCACCCGATGGATCGGTAAAGCTGAAGGCGAAACGATCGGGCGCCTGGCGATGAAGCACGCCCTTAGACAGTGACGCGCTACCGGTCATCGGATTGGTCAGCGTCTGCTCGAACTTCGCTGTGGCTGTCCGGGCCGCCTTATAGGTGGCCGAGGCGCGTCCGATGAGCGCGTCCACGCTGCCGCCGACTGTCCGGGCGGCAGCGGTCGTCTGCGCGTTCGCCATAGCCATGGGCAACGCGCAGAGTGCCAGAGCGGCAACGGTCATGAGCGCGCGCCCTAGAATCGTACGACGTGGGCGGGCTGGATGGCCGACCGCCGGTCGGGATTGGTAAATTTCGGGATGGTATTCCATCCACATCCTACCCTACCGGAACTACCTCGTTCCCCGCGACCGACGGGCTGATCCTCCTGCCGACGGCTGAGGCCACCGCGTTCAGTTGCTTCATCAATTCGTCGAACTGGGCAGGGTAGAGCGACTGCGCACCGTCGCTGAGCGCCCGATCCGGGCGGGGGTGCACCTCCACCATGATCCCGTCCGCGCCAGCAGCGACGGCGGCGCAGGCCATTGGCGCCACCTTGTCGCGGAGCCCTGTGCCGTGACTAGGGTCAGCCACGATGGGCAGGTGCGACAGGCGGTGGACGACCGGAATGGCGGTGAGGTCGAACAGGTTACGAGTGAGAGGGTCGAAGCTCCTTAATCCGCGCTCGCAGAGAATCACCTGGTTATTCCCCTCCGAAAGAATGTACTCTGCGCTCAGGAGCAACTCAGTGATGGTGGCGGAGGGGCCGCGCTTCAGCATCACCGGCTTGCTCAGTCTGCCAACAGCGCGAAGAAGCGAGTAATTCTGCATGTTCCGGGCGCCGATCTGGATGCAGTCTGCATACTCGGCGACGAGCGATGCGCCTTCCACGTCCAGTGCTTCAGTGACGATCGCGAGGCCGGTTTCTCGCCTGGCCAGATCGAGTAGCTCGAGGCCTTCCTTCCCCATCCCCTGGAAGGAGTAAGGCGAACTCCGGGGCTTGAACGCGCCGCCTCGGAGGGCCGTCGCGCCAGCCGCCTTGACGGCGTGGGCAGCGGCCAGAATCTGCTCTTCCGACTCCACCGAGCAGGGACCGGCGATAACTGGTACGTCGACGCCTCCGAAGACCACTCCGGGGGCGATCTGCACCAGAGTGTTCTCTGGTCGCCACTCCCGAGAGACCTGCTTGTAAGGCTGCGAGACGTGGATGACCTGCGCCACGCCAGTCATACCCTCAATGCGGGAGGCATCCACCCGCCCGTCATTGCCCACCAGGCCCACAGCGGTTCGCTGAGCGCCGGGCAGCGGACGTGCCTCGTATCCCATCTCGACTATCGTGCGGCAAACGTTCTCGACGTCAGCGGCCGACGCGTCATGTTGCATCACAACCAGCATTGGTGGGACTACTCCTCTAGGTCCAGAGTCCAGCCATCGACAGCCAGCGTGAGCGGGCCATCGAAAGCCGTTGCCACGGCGGCACGAATATCAACGCGCTCGACGGGCGGATAGAAGTGGGTGAGCGCGAGCCGTTTGGGCCGCGATAGTGCCGCCAACTGGCCGCACTGTTCCGGAGTCAGGTGTATGGGCATCGCCATCGACTGCGGGAGCGAACACTCTGCAAGGAGCAGGTCGCAACCGCTAGCCCAACGGGCAAGCTCTTCGTCAAACCCCGTATCTCCAGTATAAACGAGGCGGCGACTCGCTGTAGTGAGAGCATAGGCTAGGCTCTCCTCAGTGTGCGGCGTTCGGTGTGCGCTGACCGTCAGCCCTGGCGCCAACTCGAGCGTCTCACCAGGCTCGATCTCGCGCACGGTAATCGGAAAGCCAGGCTCCCGCATCCACTCGCCCAGTGCGACGGCCAGTCGGTCCACCAGATCTAAAGTTCCGATTGGTCCAATGATCTCCACGCCGGCGGATCGCATGGGCAGCATGCCGTGCCGCCATGCGAAGACGAGCGCTGGCAGGTCGCCTGTATGATCTTGGTGAAAGTGGGTGAGCGCGACGTGCGTAATTTCCTGCCAGTTCAGCCCGAACTCGGCCATGCGGTGGAGGACCCCGCTGCCGCAGTCCATGAGCACGCGTGCCTGGCCGCAGTCCACGAAGTGACCGCTGCTCACGCGACCGGGTGACGGTGCCGCGGTACCAGTACCGATCGTCGTCAGGCGCACCAGCTCGACCTCTCGCTGGTTCTGCCGATGCGGCGGTTCAGGTTCATCCGCACATCAAACGGAGAGCGCGGCGTCGTTAGCGGTTGCTTCCTCTGGGAGAGAAATAGCCTCGGCGCTGGATGGGCCACCACGATTGGGGTCGTCGTCGCCCGCCGCCGCTTTTGCGGTGATGACTCCGGCAGCACTCCCGTTGCCATTGCGGTTTCCGTCAGCTCCAGAAACATCGTCCAGCTGGCGTCCGCGCATGCGAACGCTCACCAGCGACGACACACCCGGCTCCTGCATCGTCACCCCATAAACGGCGTCGGCCGCTTCTGTGGTAGTACGCGGATTGTGGGTAATGACGATAAACTGGGTCCGTGTCTTGAACTCGTTGAGCATGCGCACGTAGCGGCCGATGTTCTGGTCGTCCAGTGGCGCGTCAACCTCGTCCAGCAGGCAGAACGGGCTGGGCTTGGTGAGAAAGATCCCGAACAACAGCGACAGTGCCACCAGCGCTCGCTCGCCGCTGGACAGGAGGTTGATGCGCTGCGTACGCTTGCCGCGCGGCGACGCATGGATCTCGATGTCGCAGTCGAGCGGGTGCTCGGGATTCTCCAATCGCAAGTCGCACTCGCCACCGCCGAAGAGCGTCATGAAGATCTGGCGGAAGTTTTCGCGTACTTGAGTGAACGTGGCGAGGAAAAGCTCGCGCGCGGTGGTGTCGATCTCGCGAATGGCCTGGTGAAGCGAGTTCTTAGCCTGCGACAGATCGTTCCGCTGAGTGGTGAGAAAATCGAGCCGCTTACCCTCTTCGTCGTGCTCCTCGATCGCCAGCGGGTTCACCGGCCCCAGTGTCTCCAATTGCTCTCTCAGTTCGGCGGCCTCGGCACGAAGTGAAGTGGTATCTAGCTCCATTGGAGCGACTGCGGCGAGCAGATCTTCCAGCGATCTACGCCACTCCGTCTCGAGGCGCTCGCGAATGGCCCGACGGCCGCCAGAGAGGTCACTGAAGCGGAGTTCCGCATGATGCAGTTCTTCAGACCGTGCACTGCTATCTCGGCGAGCCTGCTCTAGCAACCGCTCGGCCTCGGCGAGGCGCTTGTCCGACGCATGAAGTGAAGTCTCGGAGTTAGAAAGACGCAATTCAAGATCGGCCAACTTGGTCCGCCTTACACCGAGTTCGGACTGCCAGCCGGCCATCTGACCGGCTAGCTGCTGGTCAGCGTCACTGAGGGTTGAGAGCTCCGTCTGCAAGGATTGCAGTCGCTGTTCAGCGGTTGAGAGTTCCTCGTTCAGGCGACGCTCGCGGTCCAGCGCCACCTGTAGGCGGGCATGAACCTGCGCCTTCTGCACCTGGAAGGTGGTACGGTACTCTCGTGCCTCCTCCTGCAGCTGCTCGGTGGCAGCCAGGCGTTCGCGCTGATCGCCACTGGTTTCTTCGAGACCGTCCAGTTCTTCGGCCACGCGGTCGGATTGCGTCGCCAGCGTCGTCAGCCGATTGGCGAGCTCCTGACGTCGCGCGGTCAGACGATCGTGCAGCGCACGCGCTTCGTTAAGTTCTCGTTCGGCGCGCTGCCGGCGACGTTCTACCTCGGCCTGCAGCTCCCCAGCTCGGCGTGCCTCACGCTGAGCGACGGTGGCCTCTTCAGCGGCCGTCGCGGCATGGCGATCAACGCCCTGCATCTCCAGACGTATCTGCTCGGCGAGGCTGGCTGCCGCGTCGCGCGCAGCGGCGGCAGCGCTGACCGCCTCACGAAGTTCGGACAGCTCGGCGCGTCTGCGGAGCGGCCCAGGTCCGCTCACCGCACCCGGCAGCCAGACAGCGCCGCGAGCGTCAACAAACGCGGCGCCGGCGTCGGTGCTGCGGACGTGTTGAAGAAGATTCCGCACCCATGCCCGAGCTGCCGGTGCGGCGTTGACGCGGCCAAGAAGTGCGTCAGCTTCGTCAGCATTGCGGTTGCTGGCTAGTCGGGACCCATACTCCCCAGGCTCAGCATCGAGTGGCAGGAGGAGTAGCGGTCCGGGATTGGTGCGCGCGTGCCAGACCCGAACCGCCTGCGCGGCCTCGGCGTCGCGCACCAGTACCGCGTGCAGGTTGGCGGCCAGGAAACGCTCGACGAGCAGCGCCGTGTCGGGCGATGCCTCGATGAAGTCGGAAAGGGGGCCGAGTATGGCGCCCTCACCGAATTGCTGCCGTTCGCGGAGCAACTTGGCGGCCGCTGGAGCGAGGCCCACCCGCTCTCGCTCCAGTCCTTCCAGCGCGTTCGCCTTGCCTTCCAGGTTGTGCAGCGACTCGTTGGACCGGGCGAGTTCGGTCCGCGCCAGCCCCTCGCGTTCCCGTGCATCGCGGGCGGCTGCGCGGGCGGCTTCCAGGGACCTGGAACACTCGGCGACCTGCACTCCGGCCGCTTCCACTGACTCCGCGGCGGCTACGGCATCACGCTGAACCGCCGCAACGTTGTCGCTCACCTGCTGCAGTTCCAGTTGCAGTGCCTCGTCGCGCTGTCCTGCGTCAACAAGCTCCCGCTGCACTCCCTCGCGGTCCATCTCCAGTCGGCGCAACTGGTCGCGCAACTCACGCAGGCGGCGTTCGCCCTGCTCCACCGCGGCACGTGCCGCTGTCACCAGCGCGCGCGTCTCTTCCTCAGCGGCGGCACGCTCTTCGAGCTGCTCGCTAACCGTGCGCAGTTCATCTTCCAGCTCCGCCCGGTCATGCGAGGCCTGCTCACGGTCGGCCGACACACGGACTCCCATGGCCTCGCCGTCATGGCGTTCCTGCTCGGCGCGCTGACGGCGCGCGACTGCGTTCCGCTGCCGTTCCTCGGCGACCGCCATCTCCCCCTGAAGTTGTAGCGCGCCCTGCCTTTCAGCTGCGACCTGGCCCGCCAGTTCCGTGCGCTGTGCCTCGAACCCGGTCCTGTCACCCTGTGCCTGCTCGCGCTGCCGTTCGGCAGTGCCAAGTTGCCCCGCCAGAACCGGCGTCTGAGCGCGCAGCACGGTGAGCCTCTCCTCCAACGCAGCCAATTCCTCGCGGTGCTCGTCGAGCTCGCGGGCGGCGAGGGTGATCTCCACCTCGAAGCGCCGCTCCATGAGCTCGGCGTGTCGCTCGGCGCGGCGACGCTGGCGCGCGAGCGACCGCACCTGACTCTGCACCTCGCCAATCAGGTCGTCCAGCCGGGACAGGTCTACTGAGGTCTCTTCCAGCCGCCGCTCGGTGCTCCGCCGACGATCGCGGTATAGTCCGACGCCGGCGGCCTCCTCGAACAGCTCACGGCGCTCATCGGGGCGATCGGATAGCAAGGCATCGATCATCCTGCTCTCGATTACGACGCCAGAATCGGCGCCCAATCCGGTCCCGCGAACCAGGTCGTGGATGTCCTTCAGCCGGCAGGGCGAGCGATTGAGGAAGTAATCGCTCTCTCCCGATCGCGAGAGTCGTCGAGTGATGACGACCTCTCGAAATGCCAGCGGGAGTGCGCCGTCGTCGTTGTCGAAGTAGAGCGACACCTCGGCGACGTTCACTGGTCGCCTGGACGATGATCCCTGGAAGATCACTTCATCCATCTTGGCGCCGCGCATGACGCGCGCGCGTTGCTCGCCGAGCACCCAGCGGATGGCGTCAGAGACGTTCGACTTACCGCATCCGTTGGGACCGACGATCGCCGTCACACCCTGTTCGAATACGAGCTCGGTTTTATCGGCGAAAGATTTGAAGCCATGCAGCTCCAGCTTGGTCAACCGCACTTACAACGGCCTCCCGGTTCTCACAGCGAGCGCCGCCGGAATGGCCGCGGTCTGCAGTGTGATGAGGGTGTGTCGAGCGTCGGCCGGTGTGGCGAATGCACCCACGTAGACATGGGCGCGGCCATTGGTCTGAAGCAATGCGTAAGCGGGGATGCCGCGGGCAACGAAGCGATTGAGCACTGGCCGTACCGAATCGCGTGGCACTGAACTCTCTACCTGAAGCGCATATGGCAACTGCACGACCTCTCCTGTGGATGCGCTGAGCAATCCGTCCGCGCGCATGCGGGCGAGTAGCGCGTCGGCATCGACCTGGGTACGGCCGGCGCCAGTGATAACGTAGTAACGAACCGTGCCGGAAGAGTCCGCGGACTCACCGACTGTCACCGCAGCGAGGGATCTGGGCCGGGCGCGGAAACTCCTGGTGGCAGCCGCCGGCGATCTCACGGTGGCGAAGGCTACCGCGAATGAGGCGGCCCGCACGGAGTCCTCGGGGTTCGCGACTGGCGGCACCAGTGCGTCATCCGGTGGAGTTGCGGATTCCTTTAGTGAGGAGCTGGCAGCTGACGCCACCTCATTGACCACGCTGTCGCCGATGATGGCGCCCACCGGCTCCCCGATTTCGGCCGAGGCGCTATCGGTGCGGGTAAACAGAGGCTTGGTGGGACGCCCGCCGCCTCCTCCGATCTCCTTGGCCGCCCAGACCAGGCCGGCAATGATGGCCAGTGCACCAAGCGCGTAGACCGTGGCGCGCAATATCCGGTTGCCGGCGGAACGTGGCGGGATGATCGGGGGGCGCGGCGGCGGCGGCTCGGGGCTCTCGCGGAGGGCTGCCGTGATAATCCGGTGGGGTAGCGCGATCGTAGGTGCCGTCTCGTCCACTCCCACCACGCCGTCCATGCGCGTGATAAGGTCGGCGAGTCCAGGCTCGTTTGACGGAGCGACTATGAGCAGCAGCGCGCCGACATCGCGAAAACCATCAGCAATGCGTCGCCACCTGTCGCTCTGGGCCATCCCTGCAGCGAGCGCCGGTTCGGTTCCCGCCGGAATGACGAACAGCCTCCCATCCTGATCCAGTTGCCGAGCGACACGGTTCAACGAGACGCCGAAGGCGAAGGTGTCACCCAGTCCGTGAGGGTCGTCGTCGGAGATGAGTTGCGTGAGGGGAACGGCCAGGCCGGTGAGGTCGGCCACTGCTACGCGGCGACGGGCGGCCTGGCCAGCGGCAAGGCCAAGCGCCAGGTGCGAGGTGGCCACCACGTCCATTCCCGCTACGACAACAGCGGCTACCGGATCCAGAGCTGGGGCGAGGCGACGGCCCTCGGCCTCCCAGGCCGCGGCCTGTTCGGGAGTGATGGACACGGTCAGGGGTTCCCCTCGTAGACGAAGTACGTACGGCCGGAGGCGCGACCAATGCGCTCGGCGTCGGCTCGCGTGGAGTATGGGCCCAGCACCACGCGGTAGATGGGCGTGCCAGCACGCTGGCCGACGACAACCCGGGCGCGCTGACCATCCACAGCGATTTCCTGCGCCAGCTCGTTTGCGCTCGTCTGGTCGAGCAGGGCGGCGAAGGATACCGTGAATCCTGCCGGCGCCGGCGGTTTCGGCGCCGTCACAGTGTCTGGCGATGGCGGAGGTGCGGTGTCGACTGGGGGCGCGGTATCCGGAGGCGCTGTGTCCACTGGCGCCCTCCGGACCCGGAACTCCACCGGGTCGTCCAGTTGCTCACTGCGAGGTCGGAAGCCGCTCCAGGACATCGCGTACCAGAAGTCGTTGGCGCCGTCCTCGACACGCGCCCGCTCGGCTCCGCTCGCCGCGTCAGCAAAAACGACGTCCTTGCCGCGTAGGAGGGCCAGGTCGCCGTCGGGTGCGACGAAGGGCAAGTCCGTGCGCCAGTCGGTTCCCAGCGTACCCACCAGCTCTCCATTGCTTACTCCCACCACCCACACTGAGTCGCCGGTGAGCGGGCGGACCAGCAGGTAACGGCCCAAGTGATCCATCCTGAGATCTCGCGCTGCGCCCGGCAATTTCACCCGACTACCGATCGATTCCGTGTACCGGTCCACTACCGAGAGTCGGTCGCTGGAGTCCACCGCGACGAACAGTCGGTCGCCGCTGGGGGTTGGGGCAAGGGCGATCACCGGATCATCGAATTCGATGGTGGGCATGGTCTCCATGGTCCGACTGCGTATCCCCAGCAGCCTGTCGTCGGCTACCAAATAGATCAGGTCCCCTACCCGTGTGCGGATCGTTTTCCCGACCCGAGGCATTACGATGGTATCCAGCAACTCCTTCTCGGGTGGACGAAGCCGCCAGAGAACGCTCTCCTTACTGGCGTTCTTTCCCCGTGCGCTATCCGGCCGATTAGCGAGCACGAGTAGCCAGCCGTCAGGTTGCGGGATGACCGCCTGAGCCGCCGACGGTAGTTCGAGCTCCCACGCCTCTGAAGATGGCGTCAGTCGAAGCACCTTTCCGGACTCATCGATGCCATAAATGACCTCGGCATCGGCTGAGGAAATGCCAGTGAGGGTCGTCTTGGTGGCCGAGGATACCGATCCCAGTCGTAAGTCCAGCCGGCCTGGAAAACCCTTGCCATCCACAAAGGCGAGCGAACCCAGCTCGGCGTCAAAGGATAGGACGCGATTGAGCGCGGGCAGGCTCCCGCTCGACTTCCAGACTACCGAGTCGAGGGCCGGATATACGTAGGCCAAGGCCGCTCCACCGTCGCGAGGAACTCGCAGGACGATAGGGTCGGGACCGTTGGACATTACGGAGGGACGAGCGTCGCGATCTGGCGCTGCATCACCGCGGTCGGCGGGAGCGCAGGCCAGGAGCGCGAGCGCCAACGCGGTGAGTGTGCGCACGAGGGGAAAGCTAGGGCCACGGGCAGAGCCGTACAAGTCGCGGCGGCCGCGGCGGCCGTGCTGGTTTTCTAAGCTCTTCCAGTCGAACCGCTTGTACTGAAACTGGTTCTGGCCGAAGCATTCCTGCGCTGGAAGCCCCGCCGCGTCGGTCGGCGTCTGCGTGGCGCAGGGCGCGACGGAGATCGACCAGCGGCGAGATCGGGTCACCGGAGCGCCTTCTCCGCCTCCACCGACACCACCTCCGCGTCGCTCCACAACCGTTCCAGTTGGTAGAATTCGCGCAACTGCGGATGGAAGATGTGGACAACCACATCGACGTAGTCGAGCAGCACCCAGCGACCCTGCTGTAGCCCTTCCTCGTGATGTGCCCGGACTCCCTCACTGCGGAGTTCGTCGAGGATGTGGTGCGCGATACCGCGGACGTGGGCATCGGAGGTGCCGCTGGCGATGACGAAGCAGTCGGTGACGTCGGCAACGCCGCGGAGGTCGAGTATGACGACATCAAGCGCCTTCAGCTCGAGGGCGAGCGCGGCGACGCGCTGGGCGAGCTGGCGGGGGTCGTTGGTAGCGGGAGCGGTCATGCGAAGCGGGCGGGGTGCGCGTTAAGAGCTACGGACGGATGACGACTGGAGGGAATGGGAGAACAGCTGCAGTCCTCCCTGGCGGTTTAGAGAGGCGACGCCAGGGTGGCTTTCCCTCGGGTCTTACGATCCAGTGCGTTCGGTTACGATAACCCGAGAACCGGGAAGGCGACATACCGGCGGGCTCGCGTGGCCCACTTGTCCCGGCAGGATGAAAAACGAGAGCGGGGGACGAGCCTGGATGACGGTCGTCCCCCGCTCTCTGACCCTGAAGGCCTTTTTTACTGCTTGATTACCCAGACTTTGATCTCCGGGCGCACGTCGGCGTGCAGCCGGATGGGGATACGGTACACGCCGAGCGACTTGATGGGCTCGTCGAGTTCGACCTGTCGCTTCTCGACCGTGAAACCCTGGGCGTGAAGCTGCTCGACGATGTCGCCAGTGGTCACCGAGCCGAAGAGCTTACCTTCCTCGCCGACGCGGGCGGAGAAAGTGATGGAGACCTCCTCGAACTGCTTGGCGATAGCCTCGGCGGCCTCGCGACGCTCGGACTCGGCGGCTACCAGCCGGTCCTTTTCCTGGGCGATACGCTTCTTGTTACCCTCGGTAGCCTGATAGGCGATACCGCGGGGGAGGAGATAGTTGCGGGCATAACCCGGCGAGACGACGACGACGTCGCCTGGATGACCGAGGTTGTCCACGGCCTGACGCAGAATGACTTCCATGGGATGCACTCCAATCGTTATGAGGTCGGCCGCGTTCGACGGCGCCAATCGAGCCACGTGTCGCCCACTCCCAGCGCGAGCGCCAGCGTCGCCAGCAACTGCCACGCGAGGAGCCCGACCGCGACGAGCAACGCCTTCGTCCACCGCCTGGGGGCGAGCATCCAGCTCAGGACGCCCAGGCCTCGTACAACGTACAGCGCGCCGAAGAACACCAGCAAGTTGATAGCAGCGTCCCGCACTTCGGCGAAGGCGGGAAGCACGAGCATCGTCACACCCACCACGAGCGCCCATATCAGCTGGTCGCTGAACCGGAATGCCTGTAGGGGCGCCAGCGGCGGCCCTATACGAGAGCGGGACAACCGCTGAAATAGTGCCCAGGCCACCGCCAGAACGGCCAGCGACTCGAGCGCGAGCATCGCCGGTAGTACGGTCAACGACCGTACTGGCATCCGGCCATACTCGGCAACCACCTGCTGCCGTAGCGCAAGCGCTTCCGGCGATTTGGCAAAGTATGCGGCCCACTCCGGCGTCGACGTGAGCCGGTCGAGCAGAACTGTCCACTGGGTCGTACGATCCACGTATTCGGCGAGCATCGTGCGTCCCAACTGATCAGCTATCGGTCCATTCACGGTAAGCAGGGCGAGCATTCCGATAAGCAGGCTCGTTCCCACAGCCGGCAGTGCCTGGGCGAGAAATCCCTGACGCGGCCTCAGCACGCAGAACGCGCCGAACACTCCGGCCAGCATCACTGCCCATCCGCGTACCAACCAGCCGTAGCCGGCGGCTCCGGGAATCGGTTGAGCTACCAGCCAGGCTGCGACCAGAAGCCAGAGCAGGGCCACGCTCAACCGCCCACCGGTCCACCAGCCTACCAGCGCACAGGCGGCGAAGGCAGGCACGAGCAACACAAGGGCTTCAGCCGCCGGTGCGAGCACCGGCAGAAAGGGCGTTGCCGGGGCCAGCAGCAGTGCCGCAAGCCCCAGTAACACGTACCGCCAGCGAGGTAGCGCTGACGCCACCTCGCTAGACGGTGGAGGAGATTCGGGCAGTGCGGTTACGACTGGGTGCCCCTCATATACGGAACCAGTGCCAGGTAACGCGCCTTCTTGATCGCGCTCGCTAGCTGACGCTGATGGCGAGCATCCACGCCGCTCAGCCGGCTCGGCAGGATCTTGCCGTTCTCGGTGATGAAGCGAGAAAGAGTGCGCTCGTCCTTATAATCGATGAATCGGATACCGGCCTCGCAGATGGGGCACGGCTTCTTATTACGGCGCATGATTACTCCTCCTCGTCGTCGTCGTCATCGTCGCGCCTGCGAGCCGCAAGCTGCTCCTCTGTCATCGGCGGAGCACCGAGCTCGTGCTCGTGCAGCGAGATGAGGTAGCGGATCACGCTATCGTCCAACCGCAGTGCGCGCTCGTACTCCGGGAGCAGCGTCGGGTCGGCGGCGAAGCGGGCAACGGCATAGTACGCTGTGTCGCGGGTGCCGATCTTGTAGGCCAGCTGACGCCGTCCCCAGTGATCGATCTCAACCGTCTCCGCGTCGAGGGAGAGCAGGTCATGGAAGCGACCGATGCTCTCGTTGACTGCGGCATCCTCGAGCGCCGAATCGAGGATATAAACCACTTCATAGTCGCGTGTCATGCGATGGCAAGCCTCCCTTTGGTCGTGACCGCCCTCCGCCGGTTGCCGGGGCGAGAGGGAGGGTAAGATTCGAACCGGCGTCGCATCCACGGGATGCAACGCCGGTGTTCGACGTTAGCCCTCAAAAGTAGCGATTCACGGACCGCCAGGCAACGGCTGCCCTACCCGGTAATCGCCAGTCGGCGACGGAAAGTCTCCGAACCGTAGCACTCAGTCGGGTCGGCTGATCACATACGAGTGCCGGCTGATCAGTAGATCACGGTGAAAGCGTACTGCCAGTTGGGCGGCTGACCCTCAATGGTCGCATTCAGCCGTTGGGCGTCGCTCGGACTGGGCTCGAGAATGCAGTTGTCCAGCACCCTGTCGCTGGCCGGTATGTTCGGGAAGTACTCGGACGGGAGTTCCACCGAACCGACGTGGAACCAGACCGAACTCCCCGGTGCCGCGGTATAGCAGGCGAGAACCGGCAACAAGGTCGGCGTGCCTGCCTCAGCCGGTAGCACCACGGTGGCGAAGCCGTTTTCGTTCAGGATGCCGTTGGCACGGTAAACGCGCGAACCGGTACCGGTGCCGGGGGCGCCCGCGGGTCCCGTCGCACCGGTCGGGCCAGCGGGACCTGTAGCACCAGCCGGGCCGGCTGGCCCAGCGTCGCCCTTACAGGCAGTGAGGGTTGCGGCGGCGAGAGCAAACGCAAGCATCGCTACTTTTCGCATGGGCGCTCCTATGGAAGAGAGGATGGGTGCGGTAGCGGCGCTAATCACGCGCCACCGCGATCTACGGCGTCCCGGATATAGACGCCAGAGCCCCACCGTCAACTAGTCGCGGAGAACATGACGGTGGAGCTCACCGGTCGCCAGAAGCTCGGAGACCGGCTACTGCTCAGTATACGATGGTGAAGGCGTACTGCCAGTTGGGCGGCTGGCCCTCAATAGTGGCGTTCAGCTGCTGCGGATTACTGGCATTCGGCTCAAGGATGCAGTTGTCCAGCACACGGTCTTCCTTCGGAATATTCGGGAAGTACTGCGCTGGTAGCTCGACCGATCCCACCTCGAACCACACTGACGTGTTTGGCTGGGCCGTGTAGCAGGTGAGCGCCGGAAGGTTGGCCGTGCTCCCGACATCACGCGGCAGCACCACCGACGCGAAGCCGTTGTTGTCGAGCACGCCGACCACACGATAGACCTGTGCGCCGGTCGAGGAGTCGCTACAGGCAGCGAGGCTGCTGACAGCGAAGCCGAGCGCGAGAAGGGTGCGAATCCGCATTGACACTCCAGGGCAGAGAAAGCATTGGACGTGTGACTGGTTCACGTCCACTGTAGGCCGCACCCAGGTTACGGACGCGGCAGGCGATCATTGACCGACGAAACAGGGCAACATGAGTGCCGAGGCTGCCGGGTAGTACGGACGAGGGCGCTGGGCTGGCGGTGTCGTCCTCGCGTCCCGACCGGGTGACGAACTGCTGTCCGCTCGGAGGGACGGAGACCGTCGTCAGACGTTGAAGCGGAACAGCAGCACATCACCGTCCTGAACCACGTACTCCTTGCCTTCCGAGCGCACCGCACCCTTCTCCCGGGCGCCCTTCCAGCCACCGTGACCGACGAAGTCGTCGTAGGACGCGGTCTCGGCGCGAATGAAGCCCCGTTCGAAGTCAGTGTGTATCACTCCCGCCGCGACCGGCGCCGTATCGCCGCGATGGATCGTCCACGCACGCACCTCCTGCTCACCGGCGGTGAAGTAGGTCTGTAGCCCCAGCAGGTGGTAGCCGGCCTGGATCAGCCGGTCCAGCCCGGCCGACTCCAGGCCTAGCGACGTCAGGAACTCGTCGCGGTCTTCGGGTGCCAGTTCGGCCAGTTCGGCCTCGATCTTGGCCGAGAATGCCACCACCTCGGCGTGTTCTCCCGATTCCGCCACCGCCGCTCGCAAAGCCTGCAGGTGCGGGCCCTCGGCTCCGGTCAGCTCGGCATCGGTGACATTGGCTGCATAGAGAACCGGCTTGACCGTGAGGAGGGTCAGCGGCGCCAGGATCAGCAAGTCTTCTGTCGAGAGGTGTAGCCCCCACAGTCCCTTGCCTTCGCTCAGCGAGCCGTGGGCCCGCTCCAGCACCGGCAGTTCGGCCTGTGCCTCGCGGTCACCGGTCCGCGCCGAGCGTCTCACCTTGTCCAGCCGCTTCTCCACTGACGCCAGGTCGCTCAGAGCAAGCTCGAACTCAATCACCTCGCGATCGCGCACCGGGTCGACGTTGCCCATTACATGGGTGACGTCATCATCCTCGAAGCAGCGCACGACGTGGACGATGGCGTCGGTCTCGCGAATATTGGCGAGGAACTTGTTCCCCAACCCTTCGCCCTGAGAAGCACCCTTCACCAGACCGGCGATGTCCATGAATTGAACCACCGCAGGCAAGGTTCGCTTGGGCAGCACGACTTCGGCCAGCTTTGCGAGGCGCGCGTCGGGTACCTCCACCATGCCGACATTCGGTTCCACTGTGCAGAACGGGTAGTTCGCCGCTTCCGCGCTGGCGGCGGTAAGGGCATTGAAGAGCGTCGACTTACCGACGTTAGGAAGGCCAACGATGCCAAGCTTCAGCATGAGAACGGGTCACGGGTTGGGTATAACGGATGACGTTCGCGGAGCACCCGGTGGGCACTCCGCGAACGTGACTACTACGGCCTGCCGCCACGCGCCCCACGAATGGGGTCACCGTCAAGCTAACGAGCCGACGGCCGGCCGGGTGTATCGATCCCGTCTGCTAGGCGATGAACCACGGAGCGAGGACGAGGCTGACTACTGACATGAGCTTGATGAGAATGTTCATAGCCGGGCCGCTGGTGTCCTTGAACGGATCGCCCACGGTGTCACCGACTACTGCTGCCTTGTGCGGCTCGGAGCCCTTACCGCCCATGAGGCCACCCTCAATCGCCTTCTTGGCGTTGTCCCAAGCGCCGCCGGCGTTTGCCATGAACAGCGCCATCATGACACCGGTAACCGTAGCGCCAGCCAGCAGCCCGCCGAGCGCCTCGATGCCCATGAACTTCCCGACCAGCACCGGAACGAGCACGGCTACCACGCCGGGCACGATCATCTCCTTGAGTGCAGCGTCGGTGGAGATCTCCACGCAGCGCGCGGAATCCGGTACGCCCGTGCCTTCCATCAGTCCCGGGATCTCCCGGAACTGGCGCCGGACTTCCTCCACCATGCCCTCTGCGGCACGACCGACAGCAGTCATCGTGCTGGCACCGACAAAGAACGGCATCACACCGCCAATGAAAAGGCCGATGACGACGAGGGGATCAATCAAATTGAGTCCGGTCTCGCCGAGACCGACGGCCGAGGCATAAGCGCTGAATAGCGCGAGCGCGGTGAGCGCTGCCGACCCGATTGCGAAGCCCTTACCGATTGCCGCCGTCGTGTTGCCGAGCGCGTCCAGGCCGTCGGTGATCTTCCGAACTTCGGGGCCCAAGTGGCTCATTTCGGTGATTCCGCCGGCGTTGTCGGCAATCGGTCCATAGGCATCGACCGACATCGTCACGCCAACCGTCGCGAGCATGCCCACCGCGGCAATGGCTACGCCGTACAGACCGGCGAAGGAATGCGAGGCATAGATGGCGCCGCAGATGAGGAGCACGGCGCCGATGCAGCTCTCCATGCCAACTGCCAGACCAGCGATAATGTTCGTCGCCGCTCCAGTCTTGGAGGATTCGGCGATCCGAATGACCGGCTTGCCCGCCGTGTAGTACTCAGTAACCAGCCCGATCAGGATTCCCGCCAGAGTCCCTGACAGCACTGCCCAGAAGGGACCTGCCAGCGGATAGACGTGTCCGGTGACCTTGTCCTCCATGCCCAACGGCATGTTGATCGTGATGAAGTAGGCGAGGACGAGGAAGAGACCGGCGGCGATGAATGTCGTGTTTCGCAGCGCACCTGCCGGGTTCCCCTTGGCCAGTATGCGCATGAGGAGAATGCCGACAAATGAGGCAATCAGCCCGGCCATGATGTAGACGACGGGGAGCGTCATGGCCCGGACGACGTTTGCCGAGTCGATCAGCGGCGAGGTCGCGGCAAGGGCGATGGTGGCGATCGTTGCGCCGACGTAGCTCTCGAAGATGTCGGCGCCGAGGCCAGCTACGTCGCCGACGTTGTCGCCCACGTTGTCGGCGATAGTTGCCGGGTTGCGCGGGTCATCCTCAGGGATGCCGGCCTCGACCTTGCCAACGAGGTCGGCGCCGACGTCGGCTGCCTTGGTGAAGATGCCGCCACCGACGCGGGCGAAAAGAGCGATCGAACTCGCGCCCATAGCGAAGCCGGAGATGATCTCGGCGAACTGGCGTACGCCTTCGCTGGTCTGCAGGCGACCCGTTTGCCACATGAAGACGGTACCGATGCCGATGAGCCCGAGGCTGGCGACAGCGAGGCCCATCACGGCACCGCCGTTGAAGGCGACGCGCAGGGCGGCCGCCTGACCACTGGAGCGAGCGGCTTCGCTGGTTCTCACGTTGGCCTTGGTGGCCGACATCATTCCGGCGTAGCCGGCAGCCACCGAGCATACACCGCCGATGATGTAGGAGACGCCGGTCTCCCAGCCGAGGGCCAGGGAGAGCAGGATGGCGACGACCAACAGGAACGGCAGGAGTACCATGTACTCGCGGCGCAGGAAGGCCATCGCGCCGACGTGAATCTGGTCGGCGATGAACTGCATCGCGGTCGATCCGGACGGCTGTTTGACGACGCCCCGGTAGATAATGAAGGCGAAGATCACGCCGACGAGGCCGATCCAGAGGGCGTACGACGCAGTGCCGTCGCCCAGGAGCATGCCGGTTCCCGTGTCGTTCATGTTCGTCCCGGTTAGCGGTTGTGTTGGTTCATGGCTGCCTCGATGCCGTCGCGCAGCCAGATTTCGGCGGCGTCGGTGAAGCGCGGCATGAGGGTGATGATTTCGGAGCGCTCGGTCTTTCCGAACGCCGCGAGAACGAAATCAGCGAGGTCGCCCACCTCCCGACGATCATCGTTCGGGGCGATTCCGATCCGCAGGCGCGAATAGTCCTGCGTACCGAGGGCGCGTTCAATGCTCTTCAGTCCGTTGTGCCCGCCGGCACTACCGCGCGAACGAAGGCGGTAACTGCCTAGCGGAAGTGCTACTTCGTCTACCACCACCAACAAGTCTTTGGCGGCGGACCAGAACGGGCGACGCAGATACGGCTTTAGCGCCTGACCGCTCAGGTTCATGAAAGTCTGTGGCTTCACCAACCGGAGCTGGGTGGTACCCAACCGGCCCTGCGTGACGAGAGAATCCCCGTCACGCCGGAAGCCGTCGAAATGCCAAACGTCGGCCAGGTGGTCGACGACCCACCAGCCGACGTTGTGGCGCGTTCCCTCGTATTCACGCCCCGGGTTACCGAGGCCCATTATAACCTTCACGGCGAGGCCGCTAATCGGTCAGATCAGACTTCGTCGTCTTCCTTGACCCGTCCGATCACTTCCGGCTCTGTCTTCGTCTCTTCGCCCTCGGCCTCATCAACTTCCTCCGCCACACGCGGTGCACGCACTGTGCAGAGCGTCAACGTTGAGTCATCGATGACAGAAACTCCATCGGGCACCGTCAGATCCGCCACCCGCATGACGTCGGCGATCTGCATCTCCGTGACGTCCAGGTCAATGTGGCTTGGGATGTTGGCCGGATCGGCATCGACTTCAACCTCGTGCAGCAGGGGATCGAACATCCCGCCGTCCATACGCACGCCGATGGGCACACCGTGGTAAAGCACCGGAATCTTGACCGTGATGCGCTCGCCGGCTACCAGCGCGAGAAAGTCGACGTGGAGGATCGTGCGCTTGAAGGGATGGCGCTGGATCTCGCGGATGAGCGAGCGCGACGTACTGCCGCCCTCCACGACTAGCTCGATCACAGTGCTTCCGAAAGCTATCTCGCCTAGCAGCTTCTCCAACTCTCGGGTGGCGACGGATAGCGACTCGGACTGGCGCGAGTGCCCGTAAATGACCACGGGGACTCGCCCTTCACGACGGAGGGCGCGCGCGGCACCCTTGCCGGCCTGCTCGCGGGGAAGAGCGTTCAATCGTACGTTGGACATGTTCGTACCTGAATTCCGGAAGAAATTATGTGGATGCTGCTCCGGGCTACCCTCAGTCCCCGCACCGGATCGCCGCGGGACCGCCTCTCACCCGGCCTGTGGCCGCCTCGCTCAGTCGAACAGCGAGCTGACCGATTGATCGCTGTGCGTGTAGCGGATTGCCTTGGATAGCAACTCGCCAACGCTCAGCACTGTTAGCGACGGAAAACGCCGCTCCGGCGGAATTGCGATGGTATCTGTCACCGCCACCTCCTCGATCGGCGCCGCACTCAGCCGCTCGGCGGCGGGACCGCTGAGCAGTGCGTGGGTAGCGCAGACGTATATGTCGCGCGCCCCGAGGCGCTTGAGCGCCCGGGCCGATTCGGCGACGGTGCCGGCCGTGTCGATCATGTCGTCAGTGATGAGACAGTCACGACCATCAACCTCACCGACGACGTTCACTACCTCCGCTACGTTCGCCGCCGGCCGCCGCTTGTCAACGATGGCCAGCGTGCCGTTGAGGCGCTTGGCGAAGCCGCGGGCCATCTTGGCTGCGCCGGCGTCAGGTGCAACGACGACCAAATCCTGAAGATTCTTTTTCCGGTAATGGGCGACGAAAACTGGCGCAGCGTAAAGATGATCCACCGGTACGTCGAAGAAACCCTGCAACTGGTGCTGATGAAAATCGATCCCGAGCACGCGGTCGGTGCCCGCTGTCTCGAGCATGTTGGCCAGTAGCTTGGCGCCGATCGCCACCCGCGGCTGATCCTTTCGGTCCTGTCGCGAGTATCCGTAATAGGGCATCACGCAGGTGATGCGGGCGGCTGATGCGCGTCGCGCCGCGTCGATCATCAGGAGCAGTTCGAGAACGTTCTCCGCCGGTGCGCCGGTGGGCTGGACAATGAAGACGTCAGCGCCACGGATGTTCTCGTCTATGCGAACAAAGATCTCGCCATCGGCAAAGCGCGATAGCGAGACGCGACACAGTTCCACGCCGAGATGCTTGGCGATCTCCTCGGCGAGCGGCCGATTGGCCGTGCCGGACAGCAGCTTGAATCCTTGCAAGGTTCGTTCGTTGCGGAACGGAAGAGCAGATCAGGCACAGCCTTTCAAGCTATCGAAGGCTGTCCACGAGGTCAAACTTTAGCCTGTGCGTGTGGCGCGCCGAGGCTCGCCAGAATTGCCCCCGGTGGATTCGAACCACCATTCTCGCATCCAAAGTGCGATGTCCTGCCATTGGACGAGGGGGCAGTGACCGGCCGAAAAGCTACTCTATCGGCTCCGGCTCGACAACGTGTGCAGATGTATGAGTGCGGATCAGTTCTACTCCAGTCAACTCACCGCCAAGCCGTTCGGCGGCCTCAATGGCCTGCTTGGAGGCGGAAAGTAGGAACCAGGTGGAGCCGGAACCGGTCATCGCGTATAGTGGCGAAGAGCTGCCACCGGACAGCGCTCGGAGTCCATCCCGGAGCCCCGCCAGCTCGGCCACGGCGGGAAGCTGGCCCGCCACCGGGACCTCAAAGTCGTTACCGGCGATGGTCGCCAGCGACGGCCACTCATCCAGAATACCCACGGAAAGCTGTCTCGCTTCGGGAAAGCGATCGCCGCCGTCGGTGTCCTGACCGTCGCGCGTCTCGGACAGCCAGCGAAAGGCGTCAACGGTTGCCACGCTCACCGGCGGGATCAGCAGGACCACCGGGATGGCGTCCAGGGCGGGCAGGGCGAGAAGTCGCTCACCGCGGCCCCAGCCGAGGGCGCGTGGAGCGGTGCTGGCCAGGAAGGGGACGTCGGCGCCAAGAGTGGCCGCCAACTGAAGGAGCTGGGACTGACCGATGGGCTCGGGCGCGAGATAGTCGAACAGCCGCAGAACGGCGCCAGCGTCGGCGCTGCCGCCGCCCAGTCCGCCGCCGACCGGTATCCGTTTCTCAACCTCGATCGCGAATTTCTTCGGCCAGCCGGTGGCGTCGGCGTAGGTCTCAGCGGCACGCCACGCCAGGTTGCGTTCCGTTGGGCCGGTTTCCGCGCCCTGACAGTCGAGACTGCGGCCGGTCGCGTCCAATCGCACGGTGACCAGATCACCAAGATCTAACCGCTGGAACAGGGTTTCCAGGGAGTGAAAGCCAGACTCTTCCCGGGCCAGGATGCGCAGAAAGAGGTTTATCTTGGCCTGCGCAACCAGCCTCGCGCCCCTCATCCGTTTTCACCGGCACCCAGTGCCGTATCGCCCGCCGCAACCGTCGTCTTCCGTCCCATCTCACCCAATCTCAATCCCATGCGGGCAAAGTAGACCGCACCAATGATGGTGATTGGGATGAACGTGAGGATGTGGAAGCCTAACGCCCAGCTCACGGCGAGGTCGCCGCCAATTCCGTAGAAGCCGAGTCCTGTCTTGCCCACCAGTTCGAAAACACCAAAGAAGCCGGGAGCCGCCGGCAGTGCGACAGCGACAGCGATCAACCCCTGGACTAGCAGGGCAGCGCTGAATGGCACTTCGATTCCGACCGCCTTGAAGCCGATCCAGAAGGCCAGCGCGTTGACCAACCAGTGGAGCGTCGTCCAGGCAAGGACGGACAGGAAGCGCCCAGGGTGACGTAGTACGCCCAGGCCATCGGCGAACGCTCGCAGGGCGATCCGTCCGCGCTCCTCGAACCGCGGCGCGACTCGGCGGGCAAAGGCCTCGTAGAAGCTGATCAGGCGATCTGGAAAGACGACGATCGCATAGAGGATGACTAGGAGGGCCCCGATTCCCATCGCACCCGTGACCGCCGCTCCTGTCACCAAACCACGTCCGCCAGCGGCCACCCCCGCCTGGAAGACCGGGTCGAGCATTGCCAGCAGGAGCAGCAGGAGGACAACTATCGCGTCGAAGAGTCGATCCACTGCCAGACTGGCGAAGGACGAGGCAAAGGATACGCGAGGCTCCTCGCGTGTTATGGCGTAGGCGCGGGCCACTTCTCCGGCTCGAACGGGAACAACGTTGTTGACCATTGCTCCGATCGCGGTCGCCCTCCAGAGCGGCCCGCGTGGTATCGCCGGCGCCGCCGGCCAGAGTATTACCCGCCAGCGGAAGGCTCGAAGGGGGAAGGTGGCGGTGGCCAGCAGCGTTGCGAGGGCGAAGAGGGCGAGATCGGCTCGCCGCAATTCTCCCCAGACAGTGGCCAGGGAGACCTCGCGAAGCGCGAAGACGAGCAACGCCACGCTCAGCACCATGCCGAGCGCGCCTCGAAAACCCGGTTTCATGGCTTTCGGATGCCGTTCAGGCGGTCGCCGCGAGATCCAGCAGGTCGAACAGCTCGTCGAGCTGCTCGGCGGGCGGCGTCCCGCCCTGGCGGCGGATCTCGTCGCGTAGTTCGAGCGCCCTACCCAGTGCCGAGCGCCCTCGATAGAGCAGGACCTCTACTGGTACCGGCTGATCGCTGTCCTGGTCGTCGGCAATTGAGTCAGTCGAACCAGTGACCGCGCTCGCGGATGCGGGCGTCGCTGCCGCGCCGGCCGGGCTGGTAGTGGCGAACTCCGTAGGCGTCGGCATCCGCTCGAAGACGGCGATACTGCTGGCCAGCAGTGCATGAAGATCGCGGCCCGTCGGTCGGTCGGTGCCCGGCGGAACCGCCATCGACTCATCTACCGACGCCCTCCGTGCCACGGCCATGCCGTCATCCTCAGCGGCGGGCGCCTGCTCGATATCAGACGGATCCGGGTCCTGAACGACTTCCGCCGGCGTGGCCGTCGAGACGGTGGCCGGGGTTGGAACGGCGGTGAGTTCTGGCTCCGACCAGCTAGCTGGCGCTGCCTGGGCGACGAACTCCGGCTCGGGCTCCGGACTGGGTGCGGGCGCCGCACTGGACTGCTCGCGCCATTCGGTCGGGGAACCGGCCACCGAGGCGGCTGTCGGAGATGCGGTGGACTGCTCCGGCCATACTGTCGGCGAGGAAACTGTTGGTTTGGCGGTCTGCTCGTGCCCTTCTGTCGACGACCCATTCACCGGCGACTCACTGAGCGGAGTGGCGGTCGAAGATGGTGCGGGAGCCGTCGCCGCCTGTTGGGCGGTCGTGGCCACTGGAGTGGCGCGCGGCAGATCGAGGGGCGCATAGCCGAGCGCTACCAGCGATCCCAGGCTACGGCCTGCGGCAAGGTCGCCGATACGGCGGGCGAGGTCGTCCACGCGCCGTCGCTGAGCGACGAGTAGGACGCCGACTGCATCGCCGGCGGCGAGCGACAGAGCATCGGTCGGATCCAGGTTGGCGAGCGCGCGCGTTAGCGACTCGCCCAGTTCTTCGTAACCGTAGCTGTGAGCAAGGTCGGAGAGGGAATTAGCGGCCGTCTGAAGCGCGGAGGTCCGGCCGGTAGCCGGGCCCGCGTCTCCCAGACCCTCTTCGCGCCTGACTTCTCTATGGGCCTCACCACAGAGCCGTCGCAGATGTTCAGCGGCAGCCGCTGATTCGAGCCGGAAACGATCGGTAGCGGTCGTCACCGGTGCGGCGGTCTGCCGCACGATTCGCGGACCGTCGTCGGCGAAGAAGAGGGAGGCGATCGGTACGACGACCTCGGTCGGCGCGGACTGAGCGGTCTCGTGTCGTGCGACAGCCTCGATGAAGGCACTCGCCTCCGGATTCCGGCGATCATGGGCGCGACCCGCGCGTATGTCCTCGGCAAGGCGACGAAGGTGACGGGCGCCGGTCGAGAGCACCGCAGTCGCCGAAGAAACGGGGATTCCTTCCTGTCGATCGATGTTCCGAGCCACACGTTCCACGATATCCAGCGCCTCGGCGAGCGGCAGGTGATCGCGTAGTGCGGCAACTCCGCGAAAACCACGGAGTCGACTCAGAGCTTCTGCGTGGAGTTCGTGATTGGCTGGTCGTGACGCGGCGGCGGTTAGCGCCGCCGCGACATCGGTCGCGCCGCTGACGACAAACATTGTTCCGCTGCCGCTGGCGATGGGAGTTGGCGCGGCGGCACGCATGGATGGCGGCGCGAACGCGAGCAGTTCAGAGGTCCGTGCCTGAGCTCGCTCCTCGTCGTCGGCGCTATAGTCGCGGGCCGCACGCACGAGATGGCGCAGGTCCTGAACCGACGCCGTCAGGGAGTCGCGCATGGCCGGAGTCCAGGGCAGAATTCGCTCTCGCAGGGCGCGACCCAGGCGCTCTACCGCAGCTGCCAGCGCGGCTATTCCTCGCCGCTTGGCCATCGTCGCCGAACCCCTCAGAGCGCGCGCGGCTCGTGTGAACGACTCCGCCTCGGGACCCGCAGGACCAGCATCGTGGAGTAGCGAATCGAGCTGCTCCACGTAGTCCGACGCTTCGAGAACGAAGAAGTTGATCAGCCCGGTGGGCCCCGTCATTCGCATTCCACTGGTTCGTGTCGCGACGCCTGGCGCCCGCACCGCAGTGCGGGGCCCCGAGTTGGAAACCCGAAGTTAGGACGCGGCAGGCGGTGAATCAACTTGGCGCGCCCACCGGCGGCGGCTGGCCGGACTGCCGATCGAGTATGAGACGCCCGGTCGGGGGTGTGCGTCACGGGTTACCATCCCGGCCGGCGACCATCGCCGCGCGGATCTCCAGCACTGCCTCCCGCAGACCCACGAAGACGGCCCGGCTAACGATAGAATGGCCGATGTTCAACTCCTCGATCGGCGCTATGGCGGCCACCGGGCCGACATTGTCGACCGTGAGCCCGTGGCCCGCGTGTATCGCGAGCCCAAGCGCGGCACCGACATCCGCGGCCAAGGCCAGGGAGGCCAGAGTTTCCGGAGACGAGGAGGAGTGGGAGTAGCGGCCCGTGTGCAGCTCCACCGCCGCCGCGCCCAGCTCCAGCGACCGCCGGACAGCGTCGGGCTCCGGGTCTATGAACAGGCTGGTGCGAATACCGGCCGCCGCCAGGCGGGCCAGCGCTGACCGCAACTCTGCCGGGTGGCGGGTCAGGTCGAGCCCACCCTCGGTCGTCACCTCCTCGCGTCGCTCGGGGACCAGCGTCACCTGGTGCGGTTTCAGCCGCTCCGCGATATCCAGCATCTCCGGAGTGCAGGCCATCTCGAAGTTGAAGACGGTGCCAATGGTGGCGGTGAGGCGGGCGACGTCGTCATCGTTGACATGTCGACGGTCCTCACGCAGATGGGCGGTTATCCCGTCGGCGCCGGCCTCTTCGCAGATCAGAGCCGCGGCTACAGGGTCCGGCTCCTCACCGCGTCGCGCCTGACGCAGGGTGGCCACATGGTCGATGTTGACGTACAGGCGCTGATACGGGCGGAGAGGCTCCGCAGGCCGGGTTGCTGGCATTTGCGCGCTCGGTTTAGTTTCGCTGTCCCGTCCCCCGCCCCTGCCGCTCGGCGCTAGGGCACAGCTGGACGACGCTCGGGAGACTTATAGTGAAAAGACTGCTCGTACTACTCGTACTGCTAGGTGCCTGCCGCTCGTCTCCGGTCATGACGACGCCTCCTGCCGCCTCCACCAGCGCTTACGGAGCCGCGGCGGCTCGCGCTGCCGTGGAAACCTTCTTCGCCGCCATCAAGGCGGGCGATCTTCAGGCCATCTCGATGGTGTGGGGAAATGAGAAGGGACCGCTGGTGAATGATCGCTCGGTGAGCCGGGAAGAGATTGAGAGGCGTGAACTGCTCATGATCTGCTACCTGAATCATGACGAGGCGCGTGTCCTGGAACGGGTACAGGCAGGAGAACCTGCCTTTACGGTCTTTCAGACCGAGCTGAAGAAGAATGGTGTGGTTCGCCGCCCCACAATATCAACCGTTCAGGGACCGCAAGGCCGCTGGTTCGTGGTGGACGCCGATATCCAAGCAGTGCGCGACTTCTGTCAGCCTGGTTCTCCTGGCGCACCTCCCGGCTGACCGCTGGCGGACGCTCAGTGCTCGGTGAGTTCGACGAGCACGCCAGCGGTTGATGCAGGGTGCAGGAAAGCTATACGCTTTCCCTCCGCACCCTTCCGCGGTATCTCGTCGATGAGGCGAATTCCAGCGTCGCGGCAGCGGTCCAGGGTGCCGTCCAGGTCATCGACGGCGAAGCAGACGTGATGTATGCCGGGTCCGCGCCGCGCCACGAAGCGAGCGATGGGTGATTCCGGAGACTCAGCCTCCAGTAACTCGACCAGCGGCTCGCCGGCGGCCAGTCCCACGATCCGTGCTCCATCGGCGTCATCCAGCGGCAACTCCGGCATGCCGAGTATGTCGCGATAGAAAGGAAGAATGGCGGCCAGGTCGGCGACGGCCAGCCCGATGTGGGCGAGGCGAGTGCCGCGGGCGGGGTTGGATTGTGTGGCGTCGGATGTCATGGTCGGGCACTCCGGTCCGGGATGGCGTAACAAACTACATTGAATGATCGCTCTGATTGTAGGCGGTGCGGTCAGCGCCACCGCGGGCGATCCAGCTGTGCGAGGCCGCCCAGCGGTCAACCCAGCCCTAAAACTCCGCGCCCACCGGCGCGACTCGATTCAGGAGAGCATAAATGTCGAATACGATTGCCGTTACGGATGCTGACTTCGAGCAGCAGGTCGAAAAGCACGACGGCCTTGCAGTTGTTGACTTCTGGGCCACCTGGTGCGGCCCCTGTCGCATGATCGCTCCGATCCTTGAGCAGCTCTCGGTGGAGTATGAAGGCAAGGTCAAGGTGACCAAGCTGGACGTTGACTCCAACACTAAGACGGCGACGAGATTCAACGTGCGTTCCATCCCCACGCTCCTCTTCTTCAAGGACGGGAAGCTGGTGGATCAGGTGGTGGGTGCGGTTCCGCGCGCCCAGCTCGACGCCAAGTTCAAGCAGCACTCGGCGTGATCAGCCCTGCCCGGGTGGACGGTGTACCCGCCCGGGCGGGTTCGCTTTACGTGGTCAGCACGCCCATTGGGAATCTGGGCGATCTCTCCCACCGCGCTGTGGACGTGCTGGGTAGTGTAGCCGTGGTGTTAGCCGAGGACACTCGGCACTCACGCAAGTTACTGACGCATTATCAGATCAAGACGCCGATGCTGGCGTACCACGAACACAACGAAGCACGCGCGACACCGGGAATTCTGACCCGGTTACAGGCAGGAGATTCGGTGGCGCTGGTGAGCGACGCTGGAACTCCACTGCTCTCCGATCCCGGCGCGCGTCTGGTGGCAGCGGTCGTCGCGGCTGGAGTGGCGGTGGTGCCGGTGCCTGGTGCGTCGGCGCTGCTGGCGGCACTGGTGGCCGCAGCGCTTCCGGCGGAACGGTTCACTTACTACGGCTTCCCTCCGCGTAAGGGTCGCGAACGGGCGTCGCTGATGAATGAACTGGCTGCGTTAGCGCATACCTCGATACTCTATGAAGCGCCCGGCCGCATCGCCCAGACACTTGCCGACCTGGCTGTCGTGGCCGGGGCGGGCCGGCCGGCAGCGGTGGCCCGCGAGCTCACCAAGCAGTTCGAAGAGGTGCGACGGGGAACGCTTGGCGAGCTAGCGGCGTATTACGAGACGAATCCGGCGCGCGGCGAGATAGTGATCCTCGTTGGTGGCCGTCCGGCGCCCGGCGAGGTGGACGAGGAGTCAATTCGCCATCGCGCTTTGGCGCTGTTCCAGGAGGGCTTCCGGCCTCGTGAGATAGTCCGGATGCTGATTGATGACGCCGGCGCGTCGCGCAATCAGGCGTACCGGTTGGCGCACGAAGTTGCCGGAGCCGGCGAACCGTCTGTCGATGGCGGTCCCGACGACTTACCGGATGACGACGAGGAGGAGTCTGAAGTCTAATGATCCGCCGCTCGCCACGATTCTTCAGGTCGTCCCTGATCGCTGCCATGGCACTCGCAGCCGCGGTCGTATTCCCGCGCATGGGCGCGCAGGCTAGCGTGCGCGAGGCCGCCGCCTCGCCGCTGCATTCGAAAGGCACTGTTCATCGCCTGCCGCGGATGACTATCGCCCGTCTTCACTACGATGGCGGCGGCGATTGGTACGCCAACCCATCCAGCCTGCCTAACCTGCTTGCTGCGTTGGCCCAGCGCACTTCTCTCCCCATCGAGCGCGAGCCCGCTGAGGTTCGTCTCACCGACGACCAACTCTGGGACTATCCGGTGCTGCACGCCACCGGCCATGGTGAGATGAAGTTCTCCGACGCCGAGATAGTACGACTGCGTCAGTACCTGGAGCGCGGGGGCTTCCTGCACGTCGACGACAACTACGGGCTTGACGCCAGCTTCCGCCGCGAGATCGCCCGGGTCTTCCCCGACCGGCCACTCACCGATGTGCCGCTGTCGCACCCGATCTATCATCTGGTGTACGACATGCCAGCTGGGCTGCCAAAGATCCACGAGCACGACGGCAAGCCGCCGCGCGGGTTCGGCATCTTCATCGGAGACCGGTTGGCAGTCTACTACAGCTATGAGTCCGACCTCGGGAACGGATGGGAGGACGTGGGTACCTATGAAGATCCACCGGCCCTGCACGAGGCCGCCCTGCGCATGGGCGTGAACATGTTCGTCTACGCCGTCACTAGCAGGCCAGTATCGTGAACGGTGCTCGAATGACGACCCACAACGTCAGCTCACGGAGCCTGTCATGAAGGTGCGCCAGCGACTGAACCGCGAGCGCGGCGCGCTGCGCACGACGGTACTCGTAGTGGGCGCAGCGGTTGGCGTCGCTGGTGGGGCGCTCCTGCTCGCCGGGGGCACCGCAGTGCTCGGAGGCGGCCGCTGGATTCATCTCCCGGCGGTGCTGCCATTCGTCGTCTGGCTGTTGGTCGCCGCCAGCCTGATCGGAGCGATCTGGGGCAGTCTGTTGTGGCTGAGGCGCTCCATGGGCGAACGGGAGGTGGCTCGCGCGGTGGAGCGAGAGCAGCGACTGCGTGCGGGCTCGCTGGTGGGCGTTCTGGAAGTCCCGGACAGTGCGCTCGCCCGGCGGGCCGAGCAGCGTCTGGCAGACCAACTCGCCGGGGTCGGGGGATCGCTCGCTCCAGCGCTTCATCGCCGCACGCTGCGACAGGGTGGGGTGGCGGTTGTCGCGGCAGTGCTGGCTATGCTCCTGCTCGTCGCCGCGTCCGCGGCTTCCGGTGACGGCTGGACAGCGCTCGTCCACCCGGCACGCGCATGGGCGGGAACGCTGCTGTCGGCTCCACGTCTAACCGGGCTTCCCCCGGCCGTGGTTCGCGGCGAGGCATTGACCGTCGTGGTGGAAGCGCCAGGCCGTCAGGCGATCACGCTCTGGCATCGCGCCACCGGCGGTGGATGGCGCCAGGATCGCCTGGTTGTCGACGGCGGTCGGGCCTCTTTCTCTCTTGCGTCGGTGGACGCTGATCTGGTGATAGTGGCTACTGACGGCCGGACGAAGAGCGACACTGCACGAGTAGCGGTGACCGACCGACCGTTTCTGGCTGACGTCGCCGTAAGGGCGATCTATCCCGTCTATCTCGAGCGTCCGCCGGAACTGCTGGTCACCGGCGAGCCGGCGCGCATACCGCGCGGCACCGAACTGCATCTTTCCGGCACCTCGACCACCGAACTGCGTTCGGTCCGCCTCGCCGCCGAGGGTGACACGCTAGGCCTTACGGTGACGGACCGTCGGTTTGCTGGCCGGCTGTTGGCCGAGCAGAGCGGTCGCTGGCGTTGGCTCGCCGTCGGTCACGATGGCAGTGCACCGGAGACACCAGCGCCGCTCGAACTTACGGTGCTCCCCGACCTGGTACCCGAGGTTGCGATCATAACTCCGGAGCGCGACTCGCTCGTCCTACCGGGTGACCTGATTTCTCTCGTCGCTCGCGCCACTGACGATCACGGGCTCTCCAACGTCGTCGTTCGTAGCTGGCGACGGAGGTCGGACGGGCAGTTGAGCCCGGAGGTTGCCCAGCGTACCGATGTCCGAGGTCAGCCACAGTGGGCTGGCGAACTGCAACTGGATCTTAAGGACCGTCAACTGCAGGCCGGCGACGAACTACGCGTGGTTGTCAGCGCCACTGACGATTCGCCGTGGCGCCAGACCAGTACCACGCGCGAACTGGTCCTGCGTGTCCCGTCACTCTCCGAACAGCGCACAAATGTTCGCTCGGCCGCCGACGCCGCGGTGGCTCGTGCGCTCGCGACCGCGTCGGCGCAACGCGAACTCACGCAGCGCACCGAAGACGCCGCCAAGGCCCGCGATCGAGGCTCCAGCAGCGCGGAGATAAGCAGTAGCGACGCCAGCCAGAGCCGCCCGCTCTCATTCGAGGCGGCCGAGAAAGCAAAGGCGCTGGCAGCCGAGCAGCGCAAGCTGGCCGCCGAGGTGGAGCGCATGAGGGAGTCGGCCGAGCAGCTCGAGAAGCAGCTCGATCAAGCGGGAGCGATGGACGACGATCTGCGGGCGCAGCTGCGCGAGGCGCAGCGGTTGCTGAGGGAGGCGCTCACCCCCCGGCTTGCCGAGCAGTTGCAGAAGCTGGAGCAGAGCGCCCAGCAACTCCAGCCGGACGCTACCCGGCAGGCGCTGGCCGACCTTGCCGAGCAACAGCGACAGCTACGCGAGCAACTGGCGCGGGGCGCCGAGATGCTTCGCCGGGCGGCGCTGGAGGGCTCGATGGAGACGCTGCGCGACGAGGCTGTCGAGCTGGCGAAGGGTCAGGAGCAACTCGCCCAGTCGTCGCCCTCCGGCGGCCAATCACAACCGGAGCGAAGTCCACAGACCGGGCAGGCGCAGCCGCCGTCGCAGTCTCCGAGCGCGGAAGAACTGGCTCGGCGTAGCGAGCAGCTCGCCGCAGCCGTGAAGGAGCTCCAGCAGCGGCTTGCAGCACAGAAGGCAGCGAGCGGTGAAAAGCGGGCCGAGGAAGCCGCGCGCCACGCCGAGGCGTCGGCAGAGGCAATGCGCCAGGGCATGGATCAGGGACGCCGCGAGGTGGGTGAGCAGGGGCAAACGACCGGTGAACAGGGGAAGACGCAAGGCCAGCAGGGGCAAGAGAAAGGTCAACAGAGTCAGCAAGGCCAGCAGGGTCAGCAAGGGCAGCAGGGTAAGCAGGGCCAGCAAGGACAGAAGGGCCAGCAGGGCCAGCAGGGCCAGCAGGGCCAGCAAGGCCAGCAGGGCCAGCAGGGCCAGCAGGGCATGCGCGACGCGGCCTCTCGAGCCGCTAGTGAAATGCAGAACACCGCCGATCAGCTTGCCGCTGCCCGCTCCGAGCAGATCCAGGAATGGAAGCAGGGGTTGACGGCGGAGTTGGATCGGTCGATAAGCGAACTCCAGCAGATGGCCCGCGAACAGCGAGCGCTGGAGCAGCGCGCGCGGCAGGGCGGGGGAGAGCAGGACCTCAGGGCACCACAGGCAGCGCTCCAGCAGGGCGTGCAGCAGACGGGGCAGCGTCTGCAGGAGGAGGGCAAGAAGTCTTCACTCCTCTCCCAGCGATCGCAGCAGGCGGTGTCGCAGGCGCAGAAGGAGGTGCAGCAGGCGACGCAGCAGGCGTCCCAGGCGGCCGGTCAGCAGGGAGGCGCCAGGGCGGCTCAGAACAAGCAGGCCGCTGATGCCATGGCCGGAGCCGCCGGGGCGCTGGATCAGGCAGCGGCCCTTCTTACCCTCGATCGTTCGAGGGCAAATTCGGCGCAGTCGGCCTCGGGCATGGCGGAGATGCTGGCCGAGCTTCAGAAGCTTGCCGGTCAGCAGGGGTCTCTTAACTCGAGCGCGGCCGGTCTCATGCCAGGACAGGGACGACCGGCGTCTCCGTCGGCGCAGGCTCAGGCTCGCGAACTGGCCCGTCAGCAGCGTGAGATCGCCCGCAGCTTGGAGTCGCTAGGCGATCCGGATGGGTCGGGCACCGCCGATGCGATGGCCGACGAGGCGCGTCGTCTGGCGCAAGCGCTGGAGAGTGGCTCGCTGGATCCGAATACAGTCAACCGCCAGGAGCGACTTTTCCGTCGCATGCTGGACGCTGGCCGCACGCTCGAGAAGGATGAGATCGACGAGAGTGGTAAGCGGCGCGGAGAGTCCGCCCGGTCCACTGATCGCTTCACTCCGCCTGCGGCGTCTGTGTCCGGTCGAGCGGCACAACGCTACGCCGTTCCAACATGGGAGGAGCTGCGGCAGCTGAGTCCGGACGAGCGACGAATCGTCATCGAGTACTTCCGTCGCCTGAACGCCGAGGCCGGGCCGCCGTCGGCTCCGGCCGCGGCTCCACCGCCGACGCGCTGAGAATGAGCACCACATCGCCGGTGCTCCGACGGCGTTACTGGTTGACGCTCGCAGTAGCCGGGATCTCGCTCGTCGTCGGTGCGGCTGTCGCCGGCGCACAAGTGGCCGATGGGCGCGGCGAACCGGCCGCGACACTGGCCAGCGCGATGGATCTGGAGACCGCTGGCAGCTACCGCCAGGCCGTCGGCGCCTACCGCGCGGCTCTCGGTGGCGAGGACCTGGCGTCGGCGTTGCTCGGGCTCGAGCGAGTCTATGCGGCACTCGGCTGGACGGATTCGCTCCTCCCCGTGCTCGACTCACTTATCGACCGTCGGCCCACCAATACGCTCTTTCTTTCCGTGCGTCTGCGTGCGCTGATCATGACCGGCCAGGAGCAGCGCGCCAATACCATGTTCGAGCAGTGGGCGGGGCGGAGTCAGGGTGACCCTCAGCCGTATCGGGATTACGCCAGACTTCTCCTGGACGCCGGCCGTATCATGGCCGCCGACAGTGTGCTCCAGCTTGCCCAGAGCGCACTCGGCTCGGGCCGCGATGTGGCGATGGAACTCGCCCAACTTCGCTCCCAGATGGGTCTCTGGGGGCTCTCCGCGATCAGTTGGCGCGAGGCGATGGACAACAGCCCATATCTGGTGCAGGCGACTTTATTCGCCCTCCAACCCACGCCGTCGGGCGCTCGGGACTCGGTGCGCGCGGCTTTGCTTGATGGGCCGCCGCAGGCTACTGCCCGCCAAGCACTGGCTCGTCTGGAACTGGCATGGGGCAATCCCAGTGCCGGCTGGCGCGCCCTCGCTCAGCTCTCCCCAACCGACTCGACGGTGGACGGCTGGGTCAGCTTCGCTGGTGAGGCAGAGGCGCTGGGCGCAGTGAATGTTGCAGCGGATGCACTGGCCGCGGCGGTGGCTGTCAAACCGTCGCTGGAACTTCGGGTGAGGGCCGCCGACGCCGCACTGCGCGCCGGCCGCGCTGCCGCTGCGCTGGCGATCACCGAGGCCAGCTCAGGGAAGAAGGCAGCGGCGGATAGCGGGGCCAGTCAACTACTACCTCTGCGTGTGCGGGCTCTCAGCGTACTAGGACGGGCGGCGGATGCCGAGCGTCTGGTAAACGCCGCCGAATCAGCCCGCCCTGAGCTGGCCCTGGTGCTGCAGCGAGAGTTAGCGTGGGCCTGGGTGCGCTCAGGAGAGCTTGACCGGGCGCGGGCAGCTCTGGCCCGCGCCGGCGCTGACTCCAACGACGAGGTCCATGGCTGGCTGGCTCTCTACGCCGGCGACTTGCGCGGTGCTCGCGACCGACTGCGTGCCACTGACGACGCACCGGACTATATAATTACTGCACTTGCCCTACTCGGCCGTACCACTGCCGACAGCGCACCAGCCGTCGGCGGCGCCTTTTTGGCTCTCGCCCGTGGCGACAGCAGCGCCGCGGTGCGCGAATTCACCCTTGCCGCCGACCTGCTGCCCGATGCCGCGCCGCTCTTTCTGGCTATCGCTGCGCGGCTTGCTGCCGCAATCGGCGACGACGCGTCGGCGGTCACTGCATGGCAACGAGTCACGAGCGAGTTCGCGACTAGTCCGGAGGCCGCCGAGTCCGACCTGGGTTGGGCGCGCTTGCTTAGGCATCGCGGTGACAACGGCGGAGCCGCCGCCAGACTGGAGCACCTGATCCTGAGTTATTCTCAGAGCGCGCTCGTACCACAGGCACGCCGGGAACTCGAACTCGTAGCGGCTGGCGTAAACACCCCAGGTCGCCCAACGCCTTCCGACCCACCGCATTTATGACGCGCAGCGCGACGATGACTCTTAACCGCGCTACCGCGCCGTTTCACCTTGCCACGGAGTTGCACGCCATGGCTCGACTGTCGATTCAACGATCACCACGCCGTAGGTCTGCGAACGCCTCGATTTCACGGTTGCGCGTTCCGACGTTTCAGATGGTTGTAGCGCTGCTGTTTGCCTTGTTTCTGGCACCCAGCGCGTTTGCCCAATCGCATCTGCTGGTGCCGATGGACGACGCCCAGCAGAACCATCTAAAGGCTTACGGGCTGCTGTACAACAGCCTGAAGGCAGGCATGCGTGGCGAGTGGTTGCTCAATTATCGCGGTGGCTCGTTCCTCCTTCCCGATGCTGCGGACGTGCGTCGGCGTGCGGCGCTGGTGGGCGTCTCGGTGGAACCACTTACCGACGGAGCGCTGTCCGAGATTCGGAGCGAGGTCGCCGGTGGCAACATGGACGCGGTGCCGCTCGAGAAGGCTCCCACTATTGCCATCTACACCCCGCCTGAGGCGCCGCCCTGGGACGATGCGGTAACCCTCGCTCTGGATTACGCGGGTATCGAGTACGACAAGATCTGGGACCCGCAGGTCCTGTCCGGTGGTCTGTCGAAGTACGATTGGCTGCACTTACATCACGAGGATTTCACCGGTCAGCTCAACAAGCTGCACATGACCTATCGCGACGCCCCCTGGTTCATCGCCCAGCGCGACGACAACCTGCGCGAAGCGAAGCAACTTGGCTTCGCTGATATTCCGGCGTTGAAGAAGGGGGTAGCCGATCGCATCCGCCTGTTCGTGCAGGACGGTGGATTCCTCTTCGCCATGTGCGGTGCAACCGAGACGTTGGAACTGGCCATTGCCGGTCGTGACGTTGACATCGCCGCGCCGTACGCTGACGGTACGCCGATTGCGGCGGACGCCAATCAGCGGATGGACTGGACGCGAACTCTGGCCTTCCGTGACGCGAAGGTGGAGCCGTCTCCCTTTGTGAACTCGCAGAGCGACATCGACGGTCATCAGGTGAACGTGCCGGGCCGCCGGCAGCCGCTGGGCGCCGTCACGCTGTTCTCCTTCTCGGCCAAGTTCGATCCGGTGGCATCGATGCTGGTGCAGAATCACCGGGGCGTCATCGCCGACTTTTATGGCGTCACCACCAGTTTCATGAAGTCCCGTCTCAAGCCGGCGGACACGATCCTGGCTTACGAGGAAGGGGCACCGTGGGTGAAGTACCTTCACGGTGACTACGGCAAGGGAAGCTGGACCTACCTGGGCGGGCACGACCCGGAGGATCCGCAGCACAGCATCGGTGCTGCACCCACAGACCTCGCCCTCCATCCCAACTCACCGGGTTATCGGCTCATCTTGAACAATGTTCTTTTCCCGGCGGCCAAGAAGAAGCCGTTGAAGACGTAGTGAAAACCTCGGTAGCTCGCGTCTCACAGGCAGCCGCTTCGGGCATGCGCGCCGCGATCCGCCTGGCCGGCGGACGCGAGGTGTGCTTTGTGGGTACGCTAGATGCCGATGGTGTGGTGAAGACCGCGCGTACCGTGGCCCGAGGTGACTCACGCTCCGTTCTCGCGCTGCCCGGTTTTGCCACCGCCGGCGAGATGCTGCTCCACAACCATCCTTCAGGCTGGCTGGAGCCGTCTCAGGCCGACCTGGACGTGGCCGCTCGCATTTTCGAGCAGGGCGTTGGCTTCGGCATCGTCGATAACGAGGTGACAGACCTCTACGTCGTCGTGGAGGTGCCGCCGGCGGTCGAAGTGACTGCGCTCGACCCGGCGGCCGTGGCCGCCGTACTCGGGCCGGATGGAGCGGTCTCGGCGCAGCTTCCGCGCTACGAGGCGCGACCGGGACAGCAGCAGATGGCGGCGCTGATTGCAGGACTTTACAACGACGGCGGAGTGGGGCTCCTGGAGGCAGGGACCGGCGTCGGCAAGTCGCTCGGTTATTTGGTCCCGGCGTTGCGCTGGGCGGCGGCGAACCGGGAACGCACGGTGGTTTCCACCAACACCATCAATCTTCAGGAACAGTTGGTGGGGAAGGATCTACCCTTCCTCCAGACCGCGCTCACCGACCAGCCGGTGCGCTTTGCCCTGCTTAAGGGGTGGCGCAACTATCTGTGCCTGTTCAGGCTCGAGCAGGCGAAGCTGGCGGGTGCGTCGTTGCTGGATGACGGCATGGGCAGGGAGCTGGCGTCAATTGCTGCGTGGGCGGAGCGAACCGAGGACGGCACGGTAGCCGACCTGGCAACGCCTCCACGATCGGAAGTCTGGGACGAGGTGGCTGCCGAGGCGGATCTCTGCCACCGCGCGAAGTGTCCGCACTTCGACAAGTGCTTTCTTTTCAAGGCCCGCCGGGTCGCTGCGCAGGCAGATATCATCGTCGTCAATCACCACCTGTTGTTGTCAGACGTCGCCGTCCGTCGGGCGACGCAGAACTGGAGTGATGCAGCCGTGTTGCCCGCGTACACGAGGCTGGTGGTGGACGAAGGTCACCACCTGGAAGATGCGGCGGCCGCGCACCTTGGTGCGACTGTGACGCGGCGTGCTCTCCAGCGACTCTTCGCGCGCCTCGACCGCAAGGGACGAGGGCTCTTGAGCGCACTGGTGGAGCGACTTGCGATGAGGGATGACCTGCTCAGCACTGCCAGTCTGGACCTGGTTCACGGGAGGCTGGCGCCAGCGGTACACGCGGCGCGCGACAGGGGTGCACTTCTCTTCGATATGCTGCAGACAGTGCTCGAGGAAAGTGATGCGCACATCCTTCGCCTCACCGACGATTTTGCCAGCCACCGGGCATGGAAGGCGGGGCTGGATACTGCACTCGGCGACTTGCTGGGTGAGATCGAGCTTCTGGCGGAGGGGCTAAGGCTCGTCCGCGACCGTCTGGAGACTGATCACAAGAGGGAGGAGGAGTTGGCGCCGCTGCTCAACGAGCTGCGCGGTGTGGTAAGGCGATTGGCCACCGCTGGCGCCGGACTCCAACTGGCACTGCGGCCGCCGCTGGATGCTCCACCCAGCGTGCGCTGGATCGAGCTGAAGGGGAGGGACGGGAACATCGGCGTTACCGCCGTACCGCTCGATCTAGCACCGATCCTCCGCGAAGACCTTTTCAAGCGCGTCGCTACGGCAGTGGTTACCAGTGCGACGCTCGCTACGAACGGTCGGTTTGACTTCCTGGCGGGCCGGCTCGGGCTGGATGACCCGGCGCATGGACCCATCACCCGCACCCTGCCGTCACCGTTCGTCTACGAACGTCAGGCGCTACTGGTGGTTCCCAACGACTCTTCGGCGCCGAACGTTGATCCCGCTGCACATGCGCTGCAGGTAGTGCGCATAATCATCGACCTCGCCACGGCATCGGACGGCGGGCTGTTCGCGCTCTTCACCAGCCATAAGGACGTGCGTGCTGCCGCCGCCGAGTTGCGTGCGCGCGGCCAGGACAGGCGCTGGCCGCTGCTCGTACACGGGGAAGACGGGCGCGACGCACTGCTACGCCGGTTCCGCGAATCGGGGCGTGCTGTACTGTTGGGAACAGCCAGCTTCTGGGAGGGCGTGGATGTGCCAGGTCAGGCGCTGAGAGGGTTGGTGATTGGCCGTCTGCCGTTTCGCGTGCCCACCGAACCGGTGACCGCCGCCCATTGCGAAGCGATTACTGCTCGCGGCGGCGATCCGTTCACGGAGTACATGCTGCCGCACGCATCATTGAGGCTGAAGCAGGGCTTCGGCCGGCTGATCCGCTCCGCCACCGATCGTGGAGTCGTGGTACTGGCCGATCCGCGCGTGGTTCTCAAACCCTATGGCCGCACCCTCCTGTCAGCGCTGCCTCCGGCTCGGCGTGTGGCCAAACCCTGGCCTGAAGCGCTGGTTGAGGTAATCGAGTTCTATACCGGCGGGACCGAGGCGTCGTGAAGCCGCGCGGCAGCCGCACCCATCGTTCTGCCTGATGCTGCGCGTAGCTAGTTTGATGGGCTAACCGGATTCCTCTCCAATCCTTCCAACATGCCACTGCAAATCCGTCCCGGAAAGGTTCTCTGCGTCGGTCGAAACTACCTTGCTCACGCGAAGGAACTGGGAAACGAAGTGCCGGCGGAGCCGCTGTTATTCCTGAAGCCGTCGTCGTCGATTATCTCCGGCGGCGAGCCTATCTTACTGCCCGACGTTTCCGGGCAGGTGGAGTACGAGGGCGAGATCGGCGTCGTCATCGGTGCCCGGCTACGGAACGCCGACGAGGCTGAGGCCGCGCGCGCGATCAGCGCCATCGTCGCCGTCAACGACGTCACTGCACGCGACCTCCAGAAAACCGATGGCCAGTGGACCAGGGCCAAGGGTTTCGACAGCTTCTGTCCCATCGGCGAGCCGTCATCGGAGGTGCCAGCCCTGGACTCGCTGACCGTAATAACCCGAGTGAATGGGGAAGAGCGTCAGCGCGGTCATAGCGCCGACATGGCCTTCTCCATCCCCATGCTGCTGGCCTATGCCTCCCGTATCATGACCCTCGAACCAGGGGACGTCGTGGCCACCGGCACGCCGGCCGGAGTTGGGCGCCTCGCTGACGGCGACGTGGTGGAGGTGGAGGTCGAGGGACTGAGCAAGGTCAGCAATAGAGTGGCTGTCGCCGGCTGACGGCGGCTGCTGCGTTAGCTCACGGGCTGCTCCGCTGTGGACCATGAGGTTAACCTGAGGGGTACAAGCAGCGTCCCCACACCGACACCAGCCGTTCACTGCAGGAGTAATGCGATGTCAGGAAGGAAAACGCTCAACAGGAGGACGCCAGGCACGCCGCCACCGCGCCATCCGGGTGGTGCGTTTCTGGTGTCGCTCGTCATCCATGGTGCGCTCGGTCTGGTGTTCATCTGGGTCCTCACGCTTCCGGTGAACTTCAACGCCATTTTCCGTTCGTCGGTAGAGCAACCAGCGGCGGAGCGCGTGCCCGACGGCGACGGTCGGCCGGAGGGCGGCGGCCGTCCGCGGCCGGAGCCAGAGCCGGAAGCGATCCCGGAGAGACCGCCCAGGCCGGCTGCCGAGCCGACCCGTCCACAGGCACCCATGGTGACTCCGGACGGCGTGAGCGAACCTGCCACACCTGCCCCGAGCCAGGGCGCCGGGGCTGGGGCGGGCGGTACCGGCGAGGGAGCCGGGCGGGGCAATGCTAGCGGTGACGGCATGGGTGGGCTGGTACCCAGCTTCACCGACCCGCGTGTCTGGATCCGGTCCGAGCCACGCCCGGGAATGCCTCGCTCGACTGTGCAGCGAATCGACAGCATGATCGTCGCTGACTTCGGCCCGCTTCGGGATTCCGCCGCTGCGGAAGCGCAACGCCGTCGCCCGGGCGACTGGACGTTCGAAAAGGGCGGTCAGAAGTACGGTATCGACGAAAAATTCATCCGACTCGGCAAATTCTCGCTGCCGACCGCTGTGCTAGGATTGCTGCCGCTGAATCAGCAGGCGAATCCGATCGCGATGGCGGAGAACCGACGGATGAGTGGTGTCCGCCAGGAGCTGGACGAGCAGGCGCTGCGCCGTCGTAACGACACCGATTTCAAGGACGTTGTGAAAAGTATCCGCGAGCGGAAGGACCGGGAGCGTGCCCAGCGTCGGGCCGCTATAGCAGCCGCTGCGGCAGAGTCACCGCCGGGGCGCTAGGTGGTCGGACTCAGCGTTCGATTCTGGTAAGCACTCCCTACCGGCAACGTGTCGCTGAGGCAAGGTTCGTCAGGAAACGAATGTTGGCTGGCTGGGGCGAGGCAGGGTGGTGGAGGTTCCGGCCGTGGCCCCACTTCCGTCTGGAACTGCCGTGNGGGCCGTCATCATGGAGCGCCCGGAATACGCCGCACACTACCCCCAGAATGTCCACGCTCTCGCCGCGCGGAACCCGCTCGTCACTCACTTCGGGGTTGGCTGCTCTCAGTACAATCTGGCTGTCTTCGTGCGTCAGCCTCCTGAGTGCAGAACCTTCATCAATGCGCACCGCGACAATCCCATTTTCTGCTGGCTCGGTAGCTGGATCGATGAGCACGTAGTCGCCGTCCAGGATCGCCGCACCGATCATGCTATCGCCCTGGACACGTAGCATGAATGTGGTATCGCTGGGTAGGAAGCGACGCTCGATGGCAAAGTAGCCGTCCCGGTTTGCCGGAAGGAGCGCCGGCTCGCCAGCATGAATCCGTCTGTAGAATGGAATCGGCCGGACGCCCGAGATTCCCGAAAACCCCAGCAATCGCACACCTCGGGAGCGCGATCCGTCCCGTTCGATGAAACCCTTCGCGGCCAGCGACTGAAGCAAATCTGAGACAGTCTTGGTCGATCGGATCTGCAGTTGCTTGCCGATCTCCCGAATGCTCGGCTGGTAGGTGTTCTCCGAAGTGAAGTCGAGCAGGTAGTCGTAGACCCGTTGCTCGACCGCCGTCAGTGGCTGCGTCATCGCGTCCTCATCGTGCAGGCAGGCCAGCCAGACAGCTTCCGCTCAGCCATAGCCGCGCTGTCGTCAACGCCTGCTGCCGCTGACGTGCAACGATTAGTGGATGCGGTTACCGAGGAGTTGGCCTAAGTGGCGATCTAGCAGCCAATGTCGCGTCGAGGTGCCGGCCGGTCAAGCAGTGAAGCCGCCGCAAGTCACCCGAGCGCAAACCTTAACAGAACCATGCGTTTACACGACCGCCATTAGGCTGTTGGCGTGTCAGCCCAACTCGGCGCCTAGCGTGGCCACCGCTGCGTCGAGACGCGCGAGGGAGCGGGCCTTTCCCAGCATCACAAGCACGTCGAAGATGCCGGGGCTCACTCCGAGCCCGGTCAGGGCCACTCGCATAGGCTGGAAGAGCTTGCCCGCCGTGATTCCGTGGGCCTCGGCAAGCTCACGTAGCGACTCCTCCATCAGGGGCGGCGACCAGTCGGGCAGGTCGGTCAGGCGGTCCCGGGTTTCCGACAGAATCACCTTGGTCTGAGCAGCGTCCTTCCAATGCTTCGCTGTAGCCTCGGGATCGTAGCTGATCTCATCCACCAAGAACGGCCGCGCCTGCCGCACAACATCGTCGATTGTCCGCGACCGGACACGAAGCAAATCCAACAGCAGAACGAACCAATCGTGTCGATCGGCCAGCTCGGAAGCTGTCGCCAGGCCGGCGGCAATAAGCGCTGGCATGACCCACTGGGCGACTTCTTCCACCGGCAGAATGGAAAGATGCTGTCCGTTCATCCACTCCAGCTTCTTCGGGTCGAATACGGCGGCCTTTTTCAGCAAGCCGTCTTCGCTGAATCGCTGTACCAGTTCGTCCAGCATCATCACCTCCAGGTCACCTCCCGGCGACCAGCCGAGGAGGGCGAGGAAGTTGCGCATGGCGCTGGGAAGGATGCCTAGATGCTGGTAGTCGCCCACCGCTGTCGCGCCATGGCGCTTGCTCAGTTTCTTGCCGTCGGTGCCGTGGATCATGGGCAGGTGGGCAAATCGCGGCAGCGGTGAGCCCAGCGCCGAGTAGAGCAGGATCTGCTTTGGCGTGTTGGAGATGTGATCGTCGCCGCGCATGACAATCGTGATACGCATGGCGATGTCGTCCGAGACGACGGCCATGTTATAGATGGGCGTAGAATCGGAGCGGAGGATGACGAAGTCCTCGATGTCCTTGTTCGGGAAGGCAATCCGGCCATGGACCATGTCGTCCCACTCGGTAGTGCCTTCAGGGACGCGGAAGCGGAGCACGTATGGCACGCCGTCTGTAACTCGGCGCTCAACTTCGGCCGGGTCAAGGCGGTCGCACCGACGGTCGTAGCGGAACGCGTCCTTATTCGACTCGGCCTCCTTACGTCGTTCATCCAGCTCGGCCGGGGTACAGAAGCACCGGTAGGCTGACCCGTTCTCGAGCAGGCGCGACGAATCCGCCTGGTGCCTGTCCAGGTTCGCACCCTGGTAGACGACTTCCTCGTCCCAGGTGAGACCGAGCCAGGTAAGCCCGTCGAATATCGCTCGCGTGCTCTCGTCGGTGCTACGCGCCCGGTCAGTGTCCTCGATGCGCAGGAGGAACTGGCCGCCATTATGACGAGCGTAGAGCCAGTTGAAGAGGGCAGTGCGGGCACCGCCCACGTGGAGATCGCCGGTGGGCGACGGGGCGAAGCGAAGGCGCGGAGGAGTGCTCACGAAGATTCCCGGCTGGGCAGGGTTGAAACGGAACCAGGGACCAGACGACCAGGCCAGCGTGGCCCGTCCGTGGTCCCTGGAACTGTAACGGTGCGAACGGAGGGAGAGGGATTCGAACCCTCGATAGAGGTTACCCCCTATGCCGGTTTAGCAAACCGGTGCCTTGAGCCTCTCGGCCATCCCTCCCAGAACACTCGCTCCAATATTCTGGTGGCGAGAAGGCGAAAGGTAGCCGAGCCCGGTGGTGGAAGCAAGCAGGATCGCCCACTGAAAGTAGAACGGCCACACCGGGTTGTCGAGGTGGCCGTTCGACTTTGAGAAGCGCGAGCTCTGATTATCGTCGGTCGCCTTCCTCCTCCTCCTGAAAGCGCGAGCCACCCTGATCGCCACCCGGTGCTCCAATGACCCGGAGCACCTGCTGCGACTTCACTCCGCCAACCTCCAGAGTGATGAGGTAGTCACCAGTGTCGGCTCCTTTCGCGCCGCCACCGCCAAAACCTCCGAAGCCCGCAGCAACAACGCCTGGCGGCTGGAGCAGCGCCTGGAGGGCGCGGAATCCACCCGGGAAGGCCTCAAGGGCGGCCGCCATGTCCATCGGCTCCCCCGCCGCTGGAGCCTGCCCCGTGGGGCGAGCACCCGCCGGCGGAGTCACCGGACCCTCGCCAGGCCGCGGATTCCATCCGCCTCCAGGAGCGCCGCCACCGCCGCCGCCACCGCGGCGGAACAGGGCCGTCATATCGCCCCCGGCAAGAGCGGTGCGTAGCTGCGCCACAACCGGAGCCGGGAAGGTGCCCGCCTTCTCCAGGGAGTCGAGTACGATCGTCCGGCGCTTCGCCGTGAGCACACTGTCACGCAACTGCGACGGCGAGAGCGGCACGCGCTCGGCGCTGCGGCGGTAGCTGTAATTCCATGTGACGCGATGCACGCCGGGCGTAGCCGGACCGTTCAACGTCTGGACCGTATCACCCTTGACGTCGGTGATCACCAACCGGGCCTGCGGGCGCTGGGCGCGTCCGCCAGGAGTAGCTGGAGCGGGAGTGCTGGATTCTGGCTGAGCGCTGCCTCCAATTCGGTAGACGATCTCGGCCCCGTAGGTTGGGCTATTGGCCATGAACCACTGATGGCCCGGACCGCTCGGGCTGACGCTGGGCGTGGTGGGCTGAGCGAACTGATGCGATGTGACCGGCTCGAACAGGTGAGACGCATCGGCCATAACCTTTTGGCCCTTGGAACCAGCCATCTGCTCCAACGGTGCGATGCCCACGATCCACATTCCCCGGCCGTGCGTGGCGGCGATGAGTTCGCGGTCGCGCGGATGGATCTTGAGATCGTAAACCGGGACAGTCGGCATGTTCTTCATGAACTTCTGCCACGATGTACCGCGGTCCAGCGACACATACGCGCCCACTGACGTGCCGACGAATAGCAGGTCGCGGTTGTACGGGTCTTCCTTGATGACGTGCACGTAGTCCGGTCCACCAGTGGGCAGGTTCGCCGCCAGTGAGCGGAAGCTCTTACCACCGTCCGAGGTGCCGTACAGGTACACCGCGAAGTCACCGACGCGATGGTTCTCGAAGGCGACGTAGAAGGTTTGTGGGTCGGCGTACGACGGCTCGATCTCGCTCACATACGCCCCAGCCGACGGAAGGCCGGGGAATCGCGCTGCCGGTATCGGTTCCCAATTGGCACCGTCATTGATCGTCATCCAGACGTTGCCATCGTCGGTACCGGCGTAGAGATAGCCCGGACGTAGCGGCGACTCGGCCAGTGAGACGATGGTGCCGTAGGTCTCAGCGCCAGTGGCGTCGAGAGTGATACCCCCGGTCTTCGTGATCGAGCTATCTATCTTGGCCCACTGCTTCTTGGACAGGTCTGGCGAGATCGGGTAGAGTTCATCGCCACGCTTGGTGCTCTTGAGAACGCGGTTCCCGCCAGCATACAGCACCTGCGGGTTATGCGGGGACAGGATGTACGGCGTGTTCCAGTTCCAACGCATGTTGTTGAGCGCCGAGTCGGCAACCTGGGTGGAGCGGAAACTGTCCAGGCGTCGCTGGAGGTCGCGGCTGGCCGGCTGCGTGGTGTCACCGCGAGCGACTACCAGCGAGTCCTCCCACTGGGTGTAGAGCGGTCGCCAGTCGGGCTTCACGAGACGCGTGGCGACGCTGGTCCGGCGATCAAAGCGGGTCATGTTGCCGCCCTGCGACTCGCCGTAGATGATGTTCGGATCAGTCGGGTCCTGCTGGGTCACAAAGCCGTCCCCGAACAGGAACATGAACCAGTCCGAGTTCGTGATACTGCCGTTCTTGCGTTGGCTGGGACCGCACCAGCTACCGTTGTCCTGCGCTCCGGCGCAGACGGTGTAGGGCACGTCGTAGTCGAAGCTGACGTTATAGAACTGCGAGATTGGGAGGATCGCCCCAAAGTCGTAGCTACCTCCGCCGTCATAACTGATCGCGACGCCGCCGTCATTTCCGACGATCATGCGCTCAGGGTCGTTCGGGTCGATCCACATCGCGTGATGATCGACGTGGATTCCAAGCGTCGCTGTCTGCGTCGTCTTGCCGCCGTCGTTGCTGACCATGACGGGGGTGGACGAAAACCAGACGCGATCTGGGTTACGCGGGTGCACTCTGACCTGTGAGTAGTAGAACGGACGCACGTTGGCATCGTTCATCTTCTCCCAGGTCTTGCCGCCGTCCTTGGTGCGATAGAGGCCGTTGCCAAGCTTCTGGGCTGGCGTCCCGGGGGCCGCCTTCCGACCACGCACGGAGTCGGCCTCCACCTGAGCGTAGACAATGTTCGGATCCTGCGGAAAGATCGCTATCTCGATCCGGCCCTTCATTGTCTCCGGGAAGCCACTGCCCTTGATCTCGTTCCACGTCGCGCCGGCATCGGTAGACTTCCAGAGCGCCGAGCCCGGACCACCGCTGTTCAGGTAATACGGTGTACGGATCCGCTCGTAGCTGGAAGCCCAGACAACGTCGGGGTTCTTGGGGTCCAGCTGCACATCCACGAAGCCCGCTCGGTCGCTGATCTTCTTGATCAACTGCCAGCTGCTACCGCCGTCAGTCGTCTTGTAGAGCCCCCGCTCGGGATTGGTGCGCCATAGCGCGCCGAGCGCGGCAACATAAACGACGTTCGGATTCGTCGGATGGACGGCAATACGTCCGATGTGCTCGGTCTTCTCCAGACCCATCATCTTCCAGGTCAGGCCACCGTCAGTGCTCTTGTAGAGACCACCGCCGGGCTCGATGGAGTTGCGCGAGTTCTGTTCGCCGCTTCCCGCCCACACCTGCATGGTATCGGACGGCGCGATGGCCAGCGCGCCCATGGAGACGACGCGCTCGTTCTCGAACACGGGTCGGTAGTTGATGCCGCCGTTGGTGGTCTTCCAGATGCCTCCGCCAGCACTGGCGACGAAGAAGGTCCTGGATGGACCGGGAATGCCGACGATGTCTGAAACACGCCCCTCGAAGTTCGCCGGGCCGATCTCACGCCAGGCGAATCCGCTCATGGTGAGCGAGTCGAGGGTCTGCGCATGGCCTGGCAGTGCCGCGAAGATCGTCGCGCTGGCTGCCAGAGCGAGGGGGAGAAGCCTGTTCATCATGAGGGGGTGAGGGGCGCGCGACAATTTTCGCCTCGCGCTCAAGGGCGAGGCGGAGCGAGTGCGTGGGATGTGGTTATCGGGGTAAAGATGGGCCTGGAAACTTCGACGCGCAAATATCGCGGCGGCGCAGACTAGCGCTCACCGAACTTCCACGACCTTCTCCAGAACCGATCCATTCGGCTGAATGACCCGAATTTTGAACGGTCCCTCCAGCGGTGGCGGCACCCGCTCAAGATGGTCCAGCATGACGGGCATCTGGGTACAAGCCACGTTCCGGTTCACGTTCTGTGCGCCGTGGAAGCGCATCTCAAGGAGCCCTGCGTTGCGGCTGCGCTCCACCCTCTCCAGCCGAAAGCATCCGTTCAGTCCGATTTTCCCGAAGAAGCGGGCAGTCAGCGTGTCGCTTGCGGCGATGCTGGCCGGGGCCGAGATGCTGTCGACGGCAATGAAAAAGCGCACGGTGTCCGCGGCTAGAATGTTGCTGCAGGCGACGCTCCCAGCGATCAGCAGTAAGCAAGCGGCAGCGACGCCTAGCCGGGCAGCTAAGATCCGCGAGTTATGACGTGCGTTCATGACTTCCCTCCGGGACGGGCCCGACATAATGACCGAGATGGCGATGCGCGACGATGATTCTCCGGGGAGGTGGCCCGCCGTGACCACAGTGCTTTTACAGCTATGCCTGGTCGATCATCGCGAGCAGCTGTCTTCAATCGTCGGCACTTGCTCCCACAGCGGGCAAGCGAGCTATGACGCTGTAGCGGTAGCAGACGATGTTCAATAAAAGGCTAAGGCGGTGGAGGGACTCAGGGGAAGTCCCTCCACCGCCTCATTTGGCCATGCAAATATTGACGTTGCTTAAGCTTAGCTGCAAAAAACCAGTGCTTCTAAGAGCGGAGGGCCTGGGATTCGAACCCAGATGTCCTTGCGGACGCCGGTTTTCAAGACCGGTGCAATAGCCATTCTGCCAACCCTCCAGATCTCAAAGATCGCCAGTCGGGTGATCCTATGCAATGCACCGCTGTGCCCATCATCAGAGTTGGGAAAAGTCCATCCTAAGGCTCGGAGCCGAGGGTAGCCCCGTGCCGCCGTGGGACTGGTAGCTCACCGCAAATGGATACACCGGTCTTAGGTCCAACCCTTTAACCCCACTACACAGGCTATACTTCACTTGTGGTAAACCCATGCTCCATTATCTTTTACGCTGCTCCGATTACGCAAGCGTGTGTGTCCGACCAATGCACCCAAGCGCGACAAGTTTGACCAGCATTTCGGTGAGTCTGCAGGCTGCCTGTCAGGCTTTCATAATGTCTATTTTGCAGATGGCCACGTGACACTACCTTCCTCGTTCGACTACGAACAATTGCTGGCGTGCGGTCGCGGCGAATTGTTTGGCGAAGGCAACGCGCGCCTGCCCCTACCGCCGATGCTGATGTTCGATCGCATCACGCTGGTGGATCCGACTGGCGGTTCGCACGGCAAAGGCGTGCTACGCGCCGAGATGGATGTCCGCCCCGATCTGTGGTTTTTCCAATGTCATTTCGAGGGCGACCCGGTGATGCCCGGCTGCCTGGGTCTGGACGGGTTGTGGCAGCTGGCCGGCTTCTATCTCCCGTGGCTCGGCGAGCCGGGCAAGGGGCGGGCGCTGGGTGTGGAACAGGTCAAATTCTCTGGCCAGGTTCTGCCCAGTGCAAAGCTGCTGACTTATGAAGTTGACGTGCGCCGCGTCAGGCGCGGCAAGCTGACGCTGGTGATCGCCGACGGCAGCATGTCTGTTGATGGCCGACCGATCTATGCCGCCACTGGCATGCGCGTGAGCCTGTTCCAGTCAACCGAGGGGTTTTGATATGCGTCGAGTAGTGGTGACGGGGATGGGCGTGGTGTCTTGTCTGGGCAATACGCTGGAATCCGTATCGACAGCACTGCGCGACAGCCACAGCGGTATTCGGTTCGCGCCCGATCTTGCCGAGGTGGGCATGCGCAGTCAGGTGGCTGGAGTGCCGGAGATAGATCTAGCTGCCGAGATCGATCGCAAGTTGAAGCGTTTCATGGGCGACGCCGCAGCGTATGCGTACGTGTCGATGCGTGATGCGATGGTGGATGCGGACCTTAGTGCCGAAGCAATCCATGATCCTCGTATCGGTGTAATCGCCGGCTCCGGAGGCGCCTCACCGCAATGGCAGATTGAGACCGCTGACATATTGCGCGCTCAGGGAGTCCGCAGGATCGGCCCGTATATGGTGCCGCGCACAATGTGCTCCACGGTGTCCGCCACGCTGGCCACCGGCTTTGGCATCCTCGGCGTGAGCTACTCGATTTCCGCGGCGTGCGCGACCTCGGCGCACTGCATTGGAGCTGCGGCCGACCTGATTCGCCACGGCGCGCAGGATGTGGTATTCGCTGGTGGTAGCGAGGAAATGCATTGGGGCGCGGCCGCCCAGTTCGATGCGATGGGTGCGTTGTCCACAAACTTCAATGAGACCCCGGCGGTTGCATCGCGCCCGTATGATTCCGCGCGCGATGGTTTCGTCATCGCTGGCGGTGGCGGCATGTTGGTGCTGGAGGAATACGAGCACGCCAGGGCGCGCGGCGCACGGATTTACGCGGAACTGACCGGTTACGGTGTCACTTCCGACGGCGGAAGCATGGTTGCGCCAAGCGGTGAAGGCGCCGTGCGGTGCATGAAAATGGCGATGGCCGGCGTTAGTGGGCCAATTGACTACCTCAATACCCACGGCACGTCCACGCCAGTTGGCGACATCGTAGAGCTCGATGCCGTGCGCGAGGTGTTCGGGCAGGGGATGCCGCTGTTGTCGTCGACCAAGGCGCTGACCGGACACCCGCTGGGCGCGGCCAGTGTGCACGAGGCGATCTACTCGCTGCTGATGATGCGTGATGGTTTTGTCGCTGGCTCAGCCAATATCGAGACGCTGGACCCGGCTGCCGCGGATTTCCCGATAGTCCGCGAGAGCCGTGCGGCGACGCTCAACACCGTAATGTCCAACAGTTTCGGTTTTGGCGGCACGAACGGCACGTTGGTGTTTTCGCGTGTGTGATTGAGGTAGGCGCGGCGGCGGTGACCGTGCCTACGGTGCCGCCGCTAGCCTTGCAGTAGCAGCCCGTTTCTGCGCGCCTGCAATGCACCTGATCAGTTGCTCGTAAGCCACAATCTCGGTCCCCGCACCATTCAGAGCGACAGGCCTCACCCCGCCGTGCATGGTGAAGCCAACCAGCTTCATAGAGTCGTCAGTAGTCCGTCTGGCGCCGGGGCCAGGTGCCGGGAGCAGAGGCGGATTGTAGCCGCTCGGCCGCACGTTCGTGAGTTCTCCAGGTTGAGGAAAATCTCGCCATTCCGAACGTTGTCAATCCGCGCAGTGTGAGAATGGAGCCGCGGAGGAAATCGGAACCGGGAACCCGCTCGTAGCGGGTTGCTTCCCTAAATCGTGTTCCGCCTTGGGTGAAGCCAGGGTCAATCGCAGTTTGACGCTCACATGGCGCGACGCTAACTAGGCAGCCGCCCCGACAATAGAGGTGATCCGATGGCTGAGAATAACAACGGCTCGCGGGCAACGAAAAAGCATCCCAGAATAGGCCTGGTGGTGGATGTGCAGAACGACTTCATGCTGCCCGAAGCCCCGGGCGGCCGTCTCTACGTCCGCGATCTCAGCGACTCCACGGATGTCGGTGCCACCCAGATCGTTCCCCTGTTGCAGGACATCCTGGGCTGGATGCGAAACCACTGCGATGTCATCATCTACACCGCGGATTGGCATGGGATGGGAGATCGTGAGATCGACGCGCTGTCTCCCGACCCGGCCCGCGAGACGTATCCGCCGCACTGCATGGGTCTGAGCCGTGATCCCGACGAGCAGCGCGGCGCTCATATCATAGAAGAGATCGCGCCCGGGCCCGATGTGTTGGTACTCGAGCGTGATGCTTCTCCTGCGGTCGCGCGGCAATTGGCTGCCCGCGCGGTTGCCGAAAGTGTCCCCGTTCTGCTTCAGAAGCGCGAGTTCTCGATCTTCGACGGCAACGCGTCTACCGATCCGCTAATACGCGCCCTGGAAGCATCGCTGGGTTCGCCGCCCGAGTTCGTGGTCTGCGGCGTGGCTACGGATGTCTGCGTCCGTAAGGCCGTGGAGGGACTGATGGAGCGCGGCTACCCGGTTACGGTCATTCGCGACGCCACATGGGGCCTCGGACTGATAGACTCCGCCGGCACATTCGCCCGCTGGGCTGCCGACGGAGCTAGAGTCATTGACACTGCCGACCTACTGGCCGGCCTCGCCTAGTTCGATCCCGGCGGAATCATCGATGGTATAACTGTATCGCCGGCCGGCGGAAGCAGTGGCGACGGTGGGAGCGTCTCTGGCAGGCCGAAGTCGTCAGAGAGACGTGTCGCCTTGGCGACCGCTATCGCCGTATTGAACGCCTTATTGGCGCGGTCATCCTGACCACGAAGCTGGAGCGCCTGGGCCAGCGACAGGCCAGCGTCAACGTACAGGTACGGAATCCCGACGGAAGGCTTATCGATCCAGTCGCCCTTGGCGATTAGTGAAGCCGGAGCCTCGAAGACGTTGAACCAGAGTGCTTCCGTTCGCTGAATGTCCATCATCCCGCGGCCAGGGACGGGGATGGTGTCCCGGCTGGGCGTTGGAGGCGCCGGCAGAAGCTTCCGCGCCAGTCCCTGGGTGAGCAAATACTGTTGCAGCCCGAGCTTGGACGGATAGCCGACGGCGGTGTTGCTGAAATAGACGGCTCGGTCCGGATTATCCTGGATCATCTTCAGGACAAACAGATCCGCCCGTTCCAGGATCCCTGCCGGCACGGTGGTATTGATCTCCGTGCCCTGAACCTGGAATTGTGCCGGCTGGTTGAGCTGCTGGTACAGGGGTAGAGCATCTGCCTCGTCCATCGTCCAGCTCACCACCGGGCTGGTCGGACGCTTCCAAGACCTGTTTCTGTAGACTGCGGGGCCGCTCGTCGAGTCGTAAGGGAAGTTCTCGCGTCGAATGATCTGGCGGACGTACCAATCGGTGTTTAGGAGCGACGTGTTGGCAACTACAACGTCCCGGCGGATTCCCTCCACCTCCTGCGCGTACCAGAGCGGGAAGGTGTCATTGTCGCCGACAGTGACCAGGATGCCATAAGGCTCCACCGACTCCAACAGGTCGTGGGCGAAGTCCCGCGTCGTTGTATCACCGGCTTTCGAACTCGCCGACCAGTTACCGAACAACGGAACGCAGGCCACCAGCAGAATTGGCGACGCCATTATCCAACTGCGCCTGGTGGGAAGCTCGAGCGTCTGCAAGCCGACCTTCACGCGCTCGGACTTGAACAGCGCCGCTGCTGACTCCCAGACGAACACCAGGCCGAGCGCCGCCCACACGCTCCAGGCGGAGAAGCTCCAGAGGTAGAAGTAGTCCCGATCGCGGACCTCGCGCGCCACTGCGTCCCCCAGTTGCGGGGCCTGGCTCGCGCCGTACTTGAAGTTCATGTAGAAGATCAGCATGAGCGTGATCGTGAACATCAACGGCCCGAAGAAGTAGAAACTTCGTCGGTCTCGAATCCAGTGGACGTAGCCGCCGAATATTCCTAACAGCAGGAAGACGGCAGCCAGAACCTGCTGGGCGACCGGATGTTCCTGATGTGCATCGCGCAGCCACTGCCACTTGAAGTACAGCCACCACATCCCGACCTGAGCCGAGAACGGCGCCTGTCGCTCAGCCAGCGGCGGCTTGCCGTACTGCTCGCGATTGAAGTTGTACTTGAAGGCTTCGTAGGTGCCCGACGAGAAAGTGCAATCGAGCGCCAGGCCATCGCGGCAAGCGGTCGGCTCTCCCTCGTTGATGGCCGGATGGAACGCGGCGCGGATGGGCTGCGTGGCGAACGGTGTGATGCCAAGCGCCAGCGCGCCCACGCAGGCCAGGATCAGACGCCAACGAAGCAGGGTCTGTGGGCGACGAAGAAGTACGGCAACGCCAACAGCTGGTCCCACCAGGAGACCGGCTGGGTGGTTGGAGTAGCCAAGGCCGAGCAGGTAGGCAATGAGGACGAGCCAGCGATCGGCGCGCGGTCCGTCGGGATCGTCCGCCCAACGAACGGTTATCCAGGCGACGATTGCGAAGAAGACAAGTGAGACCGTGTAGACCTTCTCATTCACCACCGACTGGCTCCAGACGGTGAACGCCGTGGAGCCGATGAGTGCCGCCAACGCGCCGCCGGCGATGCGCTGCCACCGGTTGGGCAGCCAGCCAACGAGTACGCGCTCGGTGATAAGGAACCACATGCCCGCCGATACGGCGCTGCTGACCGCCGCCAGCACGTTGATGCGCATCGCCACGTTGGGGGCGATGGGCAGCAACGAGAAGACGCGTCCGACGAGGACGAAGAAGGGGTTCCCCGGTGGGTGGGGAATACCCATGGTGTAGGCGGCGGCGATGTACTCGCTCGTGTCCCACATGGCCGTTGACGGACCAAGCGTGAGCACGTAGAGCGCGAAGACGACGGTCGCCGCGATGGTGGCCGCCAGGTACGAGGGCCGGGTGTCCAGCGCGTCGTGGTTCGAAGTCGCGATCGGGGTCGCCATGAAGGACCGTCTGGGGTACGCTGCAGGCCACGCCTCGGCGTGGCATAGGTCAGTGCCGCACGGAAAGGCGGCAATCACGAAAGATGTCCGACGGATCGGTCCGGGACCAGTGGCAGGAGGTCAGCACCCCACCTCTGGGACCAAGACCGGTCAACTCAGACTAATGGCGGAACTGGCGTCGCCCTGTAACAACCATGGCGATGCCATGTTCGTCACATGCGGCGATAACCTCCGCGTCCCGCACCGACCCGCCAGGCTGAATTATCGCCTTCACACCCGCTTCGGCGGCCTGATCCACGCCGTCCCGGAATGGGAAGAACGCATCAGAGCCGAGAACGGCGTCGGCGGTGGCATGTTGGTGCTGCCGCGCCTTGTGAACGGCGAGGAAGGAAGCGTCCACGCGGGACATCTGCCCAGCGCCAATGCCGATCGTCATCCCGTCGCGTACCAGCACAATCGCATTCGACTTCACGCTCGCCACCGACCGCCAGGCAAACTTGAGGTCGGCGAGCTCGCGCTCGGTTGGCTCACGTCGAGTCACCACCTTCCAGCCATCATCGCTGTTCACCGCCGGGGCGCACTCCTGAACCAGGAGTCCGCCTCGAACCCGCTTGTAATCCAGCGAACCGGCCCTGACGGGTACCCGGCCGGCAAGCACACGGAGATTCTTCTTTCGCGTCAGGATCTCGACCGCCGCCTCGGAGAACTCCGGTGCAACCACGCATTCCACGAACAGGCTCGACACCGCTTCCGCCGTCTCCTCATCCACTGCCGTCGTGAAGGCCACTACAGAACCGAACGCCGACACGGGATCGCAGGATAGCGCCTTCCGGTAAGACTCCACCGCAGTCGCGCCGACCGCGAGGCCGCATGGCGTGGTGTGCTTGATGATCGCGCAGCAGATCTCCTCGGCGAATGGATCGGTGGCCAGTAACGCACCATCCAGGTCGAGGAGGTTATTGAATGACAGTTCCTTCCCGCCCAACTGACGCAGTCCGGACAGTCCGGCCCCTCGCCGCTCGGTGTAGAACGCAGCCTTCTGATCCGGGTTCTCGCCGTAGCGAAGCGACTGCACCCGTTCCAGGGCTATTGTCCGGCGTTCGGGGAAGAGATCACCTCGAACTCCGGCGAACCAGTCGGCGATGGTGGCGTCGTAGGCCGCAGTGTGCGCGAACACCCGCTCTGCCAGTTCCCGCCGCAGTTCGATGTCCGCGTCACCCGCCTGCAATGCGCCCAGCACCCGATCGTAATCGCCAGGATCGACCACTACCGTCACCGCCGCGTGGTTCTTGGCTGCTGAGCGGAGCATGGACGGACCGCCAATGTCTATCTGTTCAATCGCCATCTCCGGCGTCACGCCAGCGCGCGACACGGTCTCGCGGAACGGATAAAGGTTGACGCAGACCAGGTCGATAGGCCCGATACCGTGCTCTTCGATCGCTGCCATGTGTTCGGGAACATCCCGCCGCGCCAGCAGGCCCGCGTGCACAACCGGATGGAGCGTCTTGACTCGACCGTCCAACATCTCCGGGAAGCCAGTCAGGTCGCTGACGTCTATCGGTGCCAGTCCTGCTTCACGAAGCGCGGCGGCGGTGCCTCCGGTGGACACGAGTTCCCAACCCAGGGCTACCAGCCCGCGGGCGAAGTCAACGAGGCCGAGCTTGTTGGAGACGGAGAGTAGGGCACGGGGCATGGCAGGTCCGGTCAGGGCGTGGCGGTCGGAGCGTCGGGCTCAGAGCGACAGTATGTGGTCCACACCAGCCGCGACAGCGGCCGGCTCGACGGTTAGTGCAAAGTGGATCGAACTGGGCGGTGCGAACGGAGTGTGAGACGGTGACGGTTGAATGTGCATGTGCTCGCCAATCCTGCCGGTGGCTACCGCCTCCACCACCCGCGGGTACAGTACGTGTTCGGCGCTAAGGACACGAGAAGCCAGCGTGGCCGCATCGTCGCCGGCCAGCACCGGAACCGGCCACTGCGCGATGATGGCTCCGCGGTCGAACTCCTCATCCACGAAGTGCACGGTCACGCCGCTCACCCGGGCTCCGCTTTGCAGCACGGCTTCATGTACCCGCCGTCCGTACATGCCGGGGCCGCCGAAGGAAGGTAGCAGGGCCGGGTGGACGTTGAGCATTCGTCCAGGGTACCGACGGACAACGGGGGCCGGAACCAGCTTGAGATAGCCAGCCAGGACGACGAGGTCGACCGCGTGATCGTCCAGCAGATCGGAAAGCGCCGCTCCGTCGTTGGCATCATTCAATACCGCGGCCGCGGCACCGGCGGCACGTCCGCGTTCCAGCGCTGCTGCCTCGGCGCGATTGGACACGACCAGAACGACCTCGGCCGAAGCGGCTCGATCGCCCGCATTCTGCCTGGATGTTTGCAGATAGTCGAGCAGCGATTGCAGATTGGAACCACCGCCTGAAGCCAGTACGGCAACGCGAGATGTCATGCCAGCATTGTAGTCCGGTCCTCTGGCAGGAGTAAGGTCAGGATTTGCGATGTGCGTCGGCAGCGTCAGTGCAGCCCGGGCAGGAAGATCCTTACCGCAGCGGCAAGATCAGGCGCAACCATGGACTGCGAAGCAGCCAGCTGTCGTTCGTCAGGTGGTGTGCTCACCGCTGGTACAAGCATGCCTGTGCCACCCAAAACGACGGCCGGGGAGACATCTCGCCACCTGTCCCCCACGTAGAGTGACCTGTCGAGCGCTAATCGGTGTTCTTCAGCGGCGAGTTGGAAGAGTGCGATGCCCGGCTTACGACAATCGCAAGGGCCGGATATTTCCGGAAGATGGGGGCAGTGGTAGCTCCCGGCGAGAACTGCTCCGGCGTCGCGGAGCATGCCGCCCAGTGCCCGCTCAACCTTGCAGTACTGCTCGGGCGTGAGGTATCCCCGGGCAATTCCCGATTGGTTGGTCACCACAATTACCGGCACCGCGGCATCGTTCAGGGTACGGATCGCGGCACTGACGCCGGGAATGAGGCGCAGCTGGTCCGGCCGCGACAGGTAATTCGCGTCGGTGATGAGCGTGCCGTCCCGGTCGATGAAGGCGGCCGGCCGGCTGTCTGAAGTCGATTGGTGGTCCGGGCGCACGCACTGTGAAGCGACTCCCGGCACTACCGCGCCCTGGCCGCCGTGAGCCGTCGAGCCGCATTGGGCGTCTGCCTCGGCAGTCCACTAACGATGGGAGGAATCGAGTCGCTCTCCACCATTGCAGCTGATGAGCGTGCTGGTTCCGCACGCAGTGACGCCGGTGGCGGTGCCGGTGGCGGTGGCACCGCGGGTGGAGGCAGCGCGACCGGCGGAATTGAGTCCGGCGGCGTCACGCTTGCTGGCGGTTGGCGCGTTGGTGCCGGAGGGCTGGTGTCGCGCTTCGCCGTGAGGAAGGTGCGGTCGCTGGTCCTGGCCGGTCCGTCCAGCCCACGCGCCTCATTCAGTCGGATGAGATAGCGGGTATCCGGGGCGAGCGGTGCGACGGTCCGGACAATTATTGAGCCGTACGGAATTCGGCGCGACGGCGTCGGCGGCGGAAGTCGGCGGACACTATCTGGGCGGGCACTATCTGGTTGTGCGACGGGCGGGATCACGTCAGGTGGCGCGACGGGGGGCGGTGCAGCCGCGCTATCCGCACGCTGCGAGGTGTCGGCCGCCGTCCGCGCCGCTGCCGCAAGGCTGTCGGCGGCGGCAACGGTCATCACGGCAGACAGTGGCACCTGGACAGAGTCAGCGTTCATCAGCGTGACGAGCGACGTATCCAGCACCTGGTCGAGCGCCAGTGGACGGGTGAGGTCCAGCCGTATAGTGACGCTGTCGCGTACCGTGACCTCCCGCACCGCTGGCCCGATCGTGTCATGAACGAAGGCATAGAGCTCCACGAACGCCGAGTCCACGACTTTGACGGTCGTGCTATCCCACCCTTCTCGGCGATCGATCTTGAAGTTGCGGTTCGCGTCGATTATTCCCTGCATGAGCACCGAACCCGAAGGTACAAACGGCAGGATGAAGCGGCCGGTAGAGTCGCTGCGAGCCACATAGCGCGTGGTGTCGCGGCCGCGCGGTACCAGCGCTTGTACGAGGGCGTTACGAGAGATCGCTCCGGTCTCCCAGTCAAAAACGACGCCTACCACCTTGGTATTGGGGATCGGGCCGCCGGTTGAGAAGACTGTCGTGGCAGCCGTGTCGAGCACGTTGTTGCGCAGGTCGACAATGCCCGGCAGCAGCGTCACCACGTAGACCGTACTGTCGCGCCAGCCGCCGGGCAGGCGTACGCTGATGCGGTCGCGGTGCCACTGCACATCCGGCTCTCCCTGATACGGCGACACGAGCACCGCATCGGCGAGTGTCGTCGCCCTCGCCGGTTTCTCGGCGACAACCTCATCAAAGCTGAATACCACGGTGCGCGGTCGCACGTCCACCGCGCCGGAATCAGGCGTGATCGAAACCACTCTCGGCGGCACCGGATCGGGTGGGCCGCCCGGCGGCGCCGACTGATTGGCGCAGCTCGAGTGCGCCAACAAGAGTGACACCGCGACCATGCGTGCCAGATACCGGAACACCGGCCGCCAGATCAATCGCTGCATAGCGCGCGCAACTTGTCGCGCAACTGGTCACGGCGCTCAGACCACCCCACCGCCTTCCGGCGTTCCGCCGCTACGATGTCCTGAGGAGCCCGCGACAGAAATCCTTCGTTGGCCAGTCGCGACTCCAGGGCACCGAGCTGCTTCTCGAGCTGCGTGAGTTCGGTGCGCAACTTGGTACATTCCCGGTCCAGATCCACCAGGCCGGCCAACGGTACGATCACTGACGCACCGCCTGGCAGCAGGGCGTGCGCAGCGGCCTCTACGGGCGTGCTGTCCGACAGGGTGACAGTTGCTCGTGCCAACCGGCCGATGAGTGCGCGCTCGTCGTCGTACGTCGCCCTGGCCGCGCCGTCGGCGACGATCACCGCATCCACTATCTTCCCTGGCGCGAGATTGTAGTCGGAGCGGATTTGACGGAGCGCTGTGACCGCATCCCTCACCCGGTCGAACCCTGCCTCCTGGGCGGCGTTATCGATCTGCCCTCGTTGTGGCCACGAAGCCACCGGCAAATGCTCGCCAGCGACACGTCCCGGCAACCGCTGCCAGAGCGACTCGGTGACGAAGGGGATGATCGGATGCAGCAATCGTAGAGCGCGGTCGAACGCGTGTGCCAGCACGGCCCGCGCCACCTCCCGGTCAGCTCCCGGCTGGGCCAGGCGACTCTTGACGCTCTCCAGATACCAGTCAGCCAGTTCATTCCAGACGAAATGCCGGGCCGTTTCAGCGAACTCGTTCAGTCGTAGCCCCGATGAACGCTGGGCGTCGGGCCACCCTCCGTTACCAGGGCGCGCCGGACCGAGAGCGGCGTCACACTCATCGATAGCGGCATCCAGACGGGCCAGTATCCAGTGGTCGGCCCGGGTCAGCGACGCGGCGTCCAGTTCGGCGAGCGAATGCACTGGATCCTCCCCCACATTTCCGAGCAGGAAGCGTCCAATATTCCACAACTTGGTGACGAAGTTACGGCCGGTCGCGAAAGACTTATCGAGGTCCTCCGGATCGAGAACGATGTCCACGCCCAGACCCATTCCGGCGATCACCGTATAGCGCAACGCGTCGGCGCCGAATCGGTCCACAACATCAAGCGGGTCGATGCCGTTGCCAAGAGACTTGGACATCTTTCGTCCTTGCGTGTCGCGGGCTATGCCGTGGAGCAGAATCGTATGGAATGGGCTCTTCCCGACGAAGAAGTATCCAGCCATCACCATCCGGGCGATCCAGAAAAAAAGGATGTCCGGGCCGGAGACAAGCACATCGGTGGGGTAGAAGGCGCGCATATCGGGCGCGTCCTCGTCCGGCCAGCCGAGCGTGGAGAGCGGCCAGAGCCAGGAAGAGAACCAGGTGTCAAGAACGTCCTCGTCCTGTCTGACGGGGCCGCCGCAGTGCGGGCATGCCGACACATCGTCGCGACTCACGATCGGGTCGCTGCATGACTCGCAGTACCAGACCGGGATGCGGTGTCCCCACCAGAGTTGGCGGGAGATGTTCCAGTCGCGGATGTTCTCCAGCCAGTGGAAGTACGTCCCCTCATGTCGCTCTGGCAGTATTCTGAGCGAACCATCCCGTAGCGCTTCCAGGGCGGGTCGGGCGAGGGGCTCCATTCTTACGAACCACTGGTCGGAGAGCCTTGGCTCCACGACAGTATCGCAGCGGTAGCAGTGGCGCACCGCGTGCTCGTGCGCCTCCACCTTCACCAGTCGCCCTTCCGCCTCCAGCAGTTCCACCACCCGCTTCCTGGCTTCCACGCGGTCCAGACCGGCGATGGACGGCGGCACTCTACCAGCGGCGTCGCTCACCTCGCGCATCGATCCAGTCTCGTCAATGACCACCGGGGCAGGGAGGCCATTACGCTTGCCAACCTCAAAGTCGTTGGCGTCGTGGGCCGGCGTGATCTTCACTACTCCCGTGCCGAACTCGGGATCGGCATAGCTGTCGGCGACTACGGGAATCTCGATCCCAGTTATCGGCAGACGCACCTTTTTGCCTACAATATCTCGGTAGCGATCGTCGTCGGGATGGACGGCGATCGCCACGTCACCCAGCATCGTCTCTGGACGCGTGGTAGCGACGGTAACCGTGCGAGCCGGATCGTCCGCTAGAGCATAGGCGACGTGGTAGAGCTTTCCCGTCGTGTCATGGAACTCGGCTTCCTCATCGCTCAGCGACGTGAGGCAGCGCGGACACCAGTGGATCACGCGGTGGCCCCGGTAGACGAGGCCCGCTTCATGGAGACGCACGAACGCCTCGCGCACTGAGCGCGAGAGTTCTGGCGATAGCGTGTAGCCGGTGCGCGTCCAGTCGCAGGACGCGCCTATCGCGCGAAGTTGCTGAAGAATCAGCCCACCGGTCTCGCGGACGAAACTCTCGGTGCGGGCGACGAAGGCTTCCCGGCCCACATCGAAGCGCGTCAGCCCCTCGGCGGCGAGTTGCTTCTCGACGACATTCTGGGTGGCTATGCCCGCGTGGTCGGTTCCCGGCACCCAGAGTGCTTCGTCGCCGGCCATCCGGCGCCAGCGGATGAGCACGTCCTGGAGCGTGTTATCCAATCCGTGCCCCATATGGAGCACTGCCGTGACGTTTGGAGGCGGGATGACGATCGTGAACGGGTCTCGCGATCCACCGGCGCGCCGGGATTGTTTGGCGTTGGCGGTAAACAGTCCGGCCGCCAGCCAAGCGGCGTAGATATTGGCGTCGGTGGCTGCCGGGTCGTAACGATCCGGCAGATCCATTTGGGGCGAAGGAGAGGTCATCGTGCGGTCAAGTTAACCGACGCGAGAAGTGAGGCGTTAGGGGTAAGATGAGGGCTACGCGAGAGGGGCCTCGACTATCCGTCATGGATTGTCGAGGCCCTCGCGGCAGTCGGCTGCCTATTAATCCATGGTGCTTATTTACCGTTGGCCTTGTTATGGCTGGCGGTGGCGTCGAGTACGTGGTCGGCCTTTGGCACTCCAGTGGGAGACGCTGCCGCTCCGCTCCCTCTGTTGCCAGCGGAATTGTCCTCCCGCTTCCGTCGCTCGGCTACACCTTCGATGTCGTCGGCGGCGTTGCGCAGGGCGGCATCAGCGCTCAATTCGCGCTCCTCCATGATGGGCTTCGGATCGGAGTGACGGTCCGTTTCCGACGATGAACCCTGTCGGCGTTTGCCGGTCCCGACCTGCTGGCCCTCCCACTTGCCTCCGGCTGAGGAGGCGTCGTAATGCTCCGCAGTCCGCTCGAACTCATCCTCCTCGTTTCGGATGGTAAGGCGGTTGACGACCGTATCCACGCCAGGAACTCCTCGCGTGATGGTCAGCGCGAGCTGCATTTCGCTGGCCGCGTGCACCCAGCCGGTCAGCTCGATGATTCCCTCGCCGATACCACCGATGTCGACGGCTCGCTCGCCCAGAACCGGATCGTTTCGGAAGGCCTCGAGGACGCGCTCCTCAAGCTCTTCTTCCGGCGTGAGGTCTTCGTCGAGGTCGTCGAATCCTTCGCTGCCGTAGTCATAGCCAACGAGTTCCTGGATCTCGTCCTCAGCCTGCTGAAAGCGCTGGCGAACGCGTGCGCCGAGCGCTGAGAGACCACCGACGCGTTGTGTGATGAGTACACCGGCGGCGAGGCCGGCCAGAGCACCAGCGACTACGAGGAGGGTGCCGCGGGACGGCGAATCATCGTCACGGAAGCGTATCTGAGGCATTGTCACCTGTGGCGGTAGGTGTTGCGGAAGGATAGTTTGTGTCGAGCGAAAGGTCGAGCGCTCGCCATCATGGATGAGGCAAGAAGAAGGCCATCCGAGGGGTCGAGAAAGTGACTCCAGCAGGCGCCTGGCCTTCCTTCGGGGATCCCCTCGATAACCCTACGAACGACGGTATGTCGCAGATGGCGCGGGAAAGTAACGAGACGGACGTAGAGGAAAATGGAGCGCCGCCGGCCGGCACGAATGGCGGCGAGATGGTCTCCCTCAGGCTTCCCAACGGGGACGTACGCGAGGTTCCAACGGAGACGCTGGCCCGCGACGTAGTGGCTGGCATTGGTGAGAGGCTACTGAAGGACGCCATCGCGGTGTCGCTCGATGGCGAAATTCTCGACCTCATGACACCCCTCCGAGCCTCCGGTGATTTCCGCGTTCTCACCGCTCGCGATGCCGCCGCTCTCGAAGTGCTGCGACATAGCGGCGCACACATCCTGGCCACGGCCGTTCGTCGGCTCCGGCCGGATGCCAAGATCGGTTTCGGGCCGGCCATTGAGGACGGCTTCTACTATGATTTCGAGGTAGATCAGCCGTTCACTCCCGAGGATCTGGAAACCTTCGAGAGCGAGATGCGCCGCGTCGTCGCCGACCGTCTCCCCTTCGTGCGCAAGGAGCTTTCCAATGCCGAGGCGCGGGTACGCTTCGCGGATGACCCGCTCAAGCTAGAAAGGTTGGCCGAGTTCAGCGACGACGAGATCATCTCGACCTACACGGACGGTCCGTTCGTGGACCTCTGTCGCGGCCCGCACGTCCCTGATACGTCTTACCTGAAGCATTTCAAGCTGCTCAACACCGCCGGTGCATACTGGCGTGGCGATGAGAAGCGACAGATGCTGCAGCGCATCTACGCCACGGCGTGGTTCAAGAAGGACGACCTGGACGCCTACCTGCATCGGCTGGAGGAAGCCAAGCGTCGCGATCATCGCGTGCTCGGGCAGGCGCTCGACCTCTTCTCCACCGACGCTCGTGTCGGGCCCGGGCTAATCCTCTGGCACCCAAGGGGAGCCACCGTTCGCAACGAGATCGAGACGTTTGAGCGCGAACTTATTCTGCGCCACGGCTACGAGCTCGTCTACACTCCGCACATCGTCAACGAGAAGCTGTTCGAGATCTCGGGACATCTGGAGAGTTTCAAGGCGGGTATGTTCGGCTCGATGGAGATTGATGGCCACGTTTACCGGCCGAAGCCGATGAATTGCCCCGGCCACATCTGTATCTATCAGGCGAAGCAGCGTTCATACCGCGAGCTTCCTATCCGTTACGCCGAGTTCGGTACCGTTTACCGGTACGAACGCAGCGGGGTTCTTCACGGCATGCTGCGCGTGCGCGGCTTCACCCAGGATGACGCCCACGTCTTCTGCACGCCGGCGCAGGTGGAGACGGAGGTCGGTCGGCTGCTCGATCTGGTGGACGAGATGCTGGCCGTCTTCGGCTATCCCTACACCGTTGAGCTTTCCACTCGACCGGAGAACGCGATCGGTACCGCCGAGGAGTGGGAAGTTGCCGAGCGAACACTGGCCGAGGTGCTGGAGCGTCGTGGGCAGGAGTACACGATCGACGAGGGCGGGGGTGCCTTCTATGGCCCCAAGCTGGACTTCAAGCTCATCGACGCGATCGGGCGGAAGTGGCAGGGTCCTACCGTCCAGCTGGACCCGAATCTTCCCGAGCGGTTCGACCTTGAATACACGGGGTCTGACAACGCCGCTCACCGGCCGGTGATGCTCCACCGCGTGCTGGTGGGCTCAATGGAACGGTTCGTCGGCGGGTTGATCGAGCATTATGCCGGCGCCTTCCCCGTTTGGCTGGCGCCCGAGCAGGTCCGCGTGATCCCGATCTCGGAGGAGAACGCCCCGATGTGCCAGCAACTCGTCCAGAGAATGAAGCAAGCGGGCATCCGGGCCACGCTCGACGCCCGCCCGGACACGCTCAACTATCGCATCCGTGAAGGGGAGATGCTCAAGATCCCGTACATGGCGGTGGTGGGTAAGCGGGAAGCGGAAGGCGGCACGATTGCCCTCCGCGTACGCGGTACAGGTAAGAAGCAGGAGATTGTGGCCGTGGACTCCTTTATCGACCGGGTAAAGAGCGAGATCGCTTCTCGCGCGCTGGCCCCTAACATGGCAGCGGGCATAGAGCCGGTGTCAGTCTGAGCGGCACTGGTCTCCAGTCGCGCCAGCCTGGCCGCTGGCGCGACTCGCTCGTCATACGCTGGGCGCAGCTGCTACTCGGCCTGTTCGGCTTTGCCGTCGCCATCGTCTTCATGATTAAGAGCCACCTCGGTCTGGGTCCATGGGACGCGTTCCACGTCGGCATCTCGCTGCTGACGCCACTGAGTATCGGGGTCGCCAGCATCGCCACCGGGCTCGTTATTTTGCTTGGCTCGGCGTTTCTGGGTGTCCGTCCCGGAGTGGGAACGGTGCTGAACATGGTTCTCATCGGCCTGTTCATCGACGTCCTGTTGCCGCGAGTACCGGACGCCCACGGCTGGCTGATGGGACTTCTGTATTATCTGCCTTCGCTGGCAGTGATAGGACTGTGTACCGGCATGTACATCGGGGCGCGAATGGGCTCCGGTCCGCGCGACGGGCTCATGCTTGCCGTGGCTGATCGGACCGGCTGGTCGGTGCAGTGGGTCAGAACGATGATCGAACTCTCCGCTCTTGGGGCTGGATGGGCGATGGGCGGGAAGGTGGGCGTGGGCACGATTCTGTTCGCTGCCGGCGTCGGGCCGGCGGCGCAGTGGGGCCTGAAGCTGTTCGGGATGATTCCCGCTCCGCGCGTTGCGTCACCGGGCAGCGAGATGCCGGCGGCCTAGCCGAGTTCAGAGGTCTAGAGCGGCCTCAGAACTACGGCTTTCGCGCTACTTTGCCCGGCCGCCGCGCACTCGCGGTTGCAGTGATTCCGGTCAAGGTCTCCACCGGCATGGCCACTGAGAGAGGTGCGGAACGTTGTTAGGCATTGCGGCGTTGGGTAACTTTCACTGTCTGCGCCAGTGATGGCTTCACCGTCATGCCGGCGCCTGCCCGACCCTCCAGTCCTGAAATCCGATGGCGGATCTGTCCCGGCAACCAGTTATAGTGGCCGCTGTTCGTACGCCCATCGGCCGTTTTCTCGGCGGCCTGTCCTCCCTCTCCGCGCCTGAACTTGGGGCCATCGCAATCCGTGCTGCGCTCGAGCGCGCCGGCGTGGAGGGCGCGTTGGTTCAGGAAGTGATCATGGGTCAGGTGATGCAGGGTGGGAGCGGCCAGGCGCCGGCGCGGCAGGCCGCGCTGTCGGCGGGCGTCCCTGCCACTGTCTCCGCAATGACCATCAACAAGGTCTGCGGATCGGGGCTCAAGGCCGTCATGCTGGCCGCGCAGGCGATTAAGGCGGGCGACCGCGAAGTGTTGGTGGCCGGCGGCCAGGAGTCGATGTCTAACGTCCCGTACTATCTGTCCGGTATGCGGAATGGCGTCAAGCTGGGCGATCAGACTCTGGTGGACGGCATGATCAAGGACGGGCTCTGGTGCGCCAGCTGCGACGTCCACATGGGTGGGCACGCCGAGCACACCGCTCGCAAGGCCGGCATCACCCGGCAGATGCAGGATGACTTCGCCGCCAATTCGCATAAAAAAGCCATCGCCGCGCAGGACGCCGGAAAGTTCGACGCCGAGTTGGTCTCGGTCGAGGTACCCGGTAGGAAGGGCCCGACAGTTGTGAGCACCGATGAGCAGCCACGCCGCGACAGCACGGCAGAGAGTCTTGGACGACTCCGGCCGGCCTTCGGAAGCGCCGCGCCGAAGGATATCGCCGCGGCCGATCTGTCGGTGACGGCGGGGAATGCGTCAAGCCTCAACGACGGCGCGGCCGCCACGGTCGTCGTCTCGGAAGCGTATGCACGCGACCACGGGCTGCCCATCCTGGCCCGCATCACTGGCTATGCAACCGGAGCCACCGAGCCGCAGGAACTCTTCTTCGCGCCGATCCTGGCGGTGCAGAACCTCATGCGACTTACCGGCACGACCATCGGTGACTTCGATCTGATTGAGGCGAACGAGGCGTTCGCCGCCCAGGCTTTGGCAGACGGCAGCGGCCTGGGCTGGGACTGGGATCGCGTCAACGTGAATGGCGGTGCCATTGCCCTCGGTCACCCGCTTGGAGCCAGTGGTGCCCGTGTGCTGACCACGCTTCTCTATGCGATGCGCGATCGTGGCGCCCATCGCGGGCTGGCCACGCTCTGCCTTGGCGGCGGCGATGCAGTGGCGATGAGCGTCGAGCGCGTCGACTGATGGCGGTAGTGTGATGGCGGCTGCGAGCCGCCAGCAGCTGCGTGCAAGCCCGCGGCCGTGAGGCCGCGGGCACTCCTGTCGACACCTTCCGGGACGCTCCGTGCGCCCTGGCGTATCGCGCTCTTTCTCGTCGTCACGGTCGTCGCCGTGGTGGTCGTCCAGGCTGTCTTCGCACCGCTGCTGGTTGGGGCGGTCTGGTTCGTCGCCCGCTTGCGGCCGACGGTCTACTTCTTTGGCATGGCCGTGGCGCTCGTCACCGCCCATGTCATCGTCTTTCGGATTGATGGCAGCGGCGATGACTGGAGTTCAATAGGGCTGGGTCAGGCGGCAGCACGACCAGCGCTGCTCGCGCGCGGGTTTGCCATTGGCGCTCTGGCAATCGCCGTCCCGATGCTCGCCCTGCTCGCTGCCGGCTGGCTGCGCGTAGAACCAGCGAACGACGGGAACTCTATCGTCGCCGCCGGTCGACTGCTTTTGCTGTTGGCGCCGGCAGCGCTGTGGGAGGAGCTTCTCGTCCGCGGCTATGCGTTCTCGGTTATTCGTCGTGCTGCCGGCGCCCCGGCGGCCGTGCTGATCACAAGCCTGGCCTTCGGCTTTCTGCACCTTCAGAACGCCGGAGCTAACTTACAGACGCTCGGACAGGTGGTCTTCGCAGGAGTCTGGCTGGCTGGCGTCCTGTTAGCCACCGGAAGTCTGTACGCAGCCTGGATGGCCCATCTGGCCTGGAACTGGACTATGGCCGCCATCTTTCATACGCCCGTTAGCGGATTGGACTTCGCACTTCCCGTCTGGCGTCTGGTGGACGCTGGACCCGATTGGGCGACCGGGGGAGCCTGGGGTCCTGAGGGGGGACTTGCCGCAACCGTCGGCATGGCCCTGACACTGACTTACCTGATGTCGCGGCGCCAGCGCCGCGAGGAGAGCTGAGTATGGCGGACCGCGTCGCGGTCATCGGAGCGGGGCAGATGGGCAATGGAATCGCGCATGCCTTCGCGCAGAGCGGCTTCCCCGTCACCATGATTGATGTTTCCAATGACGCGCTGGAGCGCGGCCTGGAGACAATCGGCAGGAACCTGGATCGGCAGCTACGTAAGGGGACCATCGATGTCGATGCGCGCGAGGCCACCATGGGCCGGTTGACTACTTCCAGTGAGCTGGCGGGAGTCGCTGACGCCGCCCTGGTCGTGGAGGCGGCAACAGAGAACCGCCAGATAAAGCTGGCCATCTTCAGCGATCTGGATCGGATCGCCACGCCGGCCGCCATTCTAGCCTCCAACACCAGCTCCATTTCGATAACCGAGATCGCCGCGGCCACGAGGCGGCCCGAGCAGGTGATCGGCATGCACTTCATGAATCCCGTGCCGGTGATGCAACTCGTTGAGGTAATTCGAGGCATTGCCACAAGCGACGAGACCACGGCGCGAGTCATGGACTTGGCGCGCACGGTCGGCAAGACGCCGGTGGAGGTGGCCGACTACCCCGGGTTTGTAGCCAACCGGATCCTCATGCCGATGATCAACGAGGCCATCTACTGCCTTATGGAAGGTGTGGGGTCGGCGGAGTCGATCGACACCGTGATGAAGCTCGGGATGAACCACCCAATGGGTCCACTCACCCTCGCTGACTTTATCGGCCTCGATACCTGTCTCGCCATCCTCGAGGTACTTCACGACGGCCTGGGCGACCCGAAGTATCGTCCATGTCCGCTGCTCAGGAAGTACGTCGCTGCTGGCTGGTACGGCCGCAAGTCGGGCCGCGGCTTCTACACCTACGCGAGCTGATACTCCCATGCGAGAACTGCTCGAACTGACCGAGGAGCAACTCGAAGTGCAGCGCTTGGCGCGCGAATTCGCTCTTGGAGAAATTGCCCCGCACAGCGCGGCGTGGGACCGTGATGCTCACTTTGAGCCGACCGTAGTTGGCAAGCTGGGTGAGCTCGGCTTCCTCGGAATGCTCCTCCCCGAGAAGTACGGTGGTCTGGGCATGGATACCGTGACCTACCTGCTCGCGCTCGAGGCAATTTCCGCTGTGGATGCATCGGTGGGCGTGATGATGAGCGTCCACAACTCACTGCCGACCCAACTCCTACTGAGCAACGGCAACGACGACCAGCGAGACCGTTATCTGGGCCCCATGGCGCGCGGTGAGCTGTTGGGCGCATTCGCTCTCTCCGAGCCTGATGCCGGCTCTGATGCAGCCGCGCTTAGAACCCAGGCTGTGCGCGACGGCGACGATTGGCTGCTTAGTGGAACGAAGGCGTGGGTCACCAACGGCAACACCGCCGACGTCATCGTGGCCATGGCCCGCACGGACGGCCCCGACGACCGTAAGGGCGCCCGCGGTATCGGCGCTTTTATCGTCACGCCGGACATGCCTGGCTTCTCGGTGAGCAAGAAGGAGGACAAGATGGGCCTCCGTGCATCGCCGACAGTTCAACTTATGTTCGACGAACTGCGGGTGCCGGGAGCGAATCTGCTTGGCGATCCGTCCCAGGGCTTCGTCTACGCGATGCAGGGGCTGGACAATGGTCGGCTGGGCATCGGTGCCCAGGCGATTGGCATTGCCGGAGCCGCGCTGGACCATGCCATCGCTTACGCCGCCGAGCGGAAGCAGTTCGGGCGCCCGATCCGCGACCTCCAGGCGATCCAGTTCAAGCTGGCGAATATGGCCGTTCGCGTCCATCAGGCGCGCATGCTCCTCTACGCGGCAGCACGAGCGAAGGATCGCGGTGAGCGGATCACCCAGTTCTCCTCCATGGCAAAGCTGGCCTGCAGCGAGGCCGCCATGTTCGTTACCACCGAGGCCGTGCAGGTGTTCGGTGGCTATGGCTATGTGCGCGATTATCCCGTTGAGCGTCTGTTCCGCGATGCGAAGGTAACGGAGATCTACGAGGGTACCTCGGAGATACAGCGAATCGTCATAGCTCGTGAGTTGTATGGCCCGGATGCGCGCTGAGCGCAGATCGTTCCAGTCGTAGCACCGTCATTCGCCGGCTCCCCTAACTGCATTTTGTTCGGGTGCCATTAACCACTTTTCTCTCCGCCATTCCATGAACCTCTTCGACACGATCGCAGAGATGGGCCACGAGCAGGTCGTCGTCTGCCACGATAAGTCCTGCGGCTACCGCGGAATCATCGCGATCCACGATACCACCCTCGGGCCGGCGCTCGGAGGTACACGATTCTGGAATTACGCGAGCGACGAGGAGGCCATCACCGACGTCCTCCGCCTGAGTCGCGGCATGACGTATAAGAACGCTGTTGCCGGGCTCAACCTGGGGGGCGGCAAGGCGATTATTATCGGAGACGGCAAGACGACGCGTCGGGAGATGATCTTCCGCGCCCACGGCCGGTTCGTGGAGAGTCTGGGCGGCCGGTACATCACCGCCGAGGACGTGATGACGACTCCCACCGACATGGACTTCGTGCACATGGAGACGGATCACGTCGCCGGCCTGCTGGGCCGCTCTGGCGACCCGTCCCCGGTCACGGCGCATGGTGTCTTCAGGTCGATCCAGGCCTCGGCCCGCGAGCGCTGGGGCTCCGACGACCTTAGAGGTAAGCGCGTCGCGGTCCAGGGCCTCGGCCACGTCGGTTACCACCTCTGCAAGGAACTTCACGCGGCTGGCGCCGTCCTCACCGTCACCGACATCGACGCCGAGCGTATCAACCGCGTGGTGACCGAGTGCGGCGCCACGGCGGTCGGTAGCGACGACATCTACGGTGTCGACGCCGACATCTTCGCGCCCTGCGCGTTGGGCGGCGTGATCAATGACAAGACACTGCCGCAGTTGAAGGTAGAAGTGGTGAGCGGAGCCGCGAATAACCAGCTACTTGAGACCCGCCACGGCGACATGCTGGCCGAGCGGGGGATACTCTATGCGCCGGATTACGTCGCCAACGCTGGCGGCGTCATCAACGTCTACGGCGAGATTCATGGCTGGGATTCCGATCGCGCTCTGCGTAAGGCCGATGATATCTACGACACCATGCTGAACGTCTTCGAAATTGCTCGCGAGCAGAGTGTCCCTACCTACGTAGCGGCCGATCGCCTCGCCGAGCGGCGTCTCGCTGACGTGCGGAACCTCGTCCCCCGGTCCCCTTCCTCTATTGGGGCGGCCTGACCATGACGGAATCGCTGTCCAGGGGTCGCGTCGGCGTCGGCCGCGAGCGTATCCCTATCGCGTCGGATCACGCCGGTTGTGTGCTCCGCGGCAGCCTTTCGGCGTTTCTCACCGAGCTTGGCTACCAAGTGGACGACCTGGGGCCGGACACCGACGCTCCGGTGGATTTCCCCGACTTCGCCCACCCGGTTGCTAATCTGGTGGCGAGCGGGGAAGTGAGCCGCGGCGTACTCCTCTGTGGAACTGGGCTGGGAATGTCCTACGCAGCCAATCGTCATGCGGGAGTTCGAGCGGCAGTTGCCTGGACGCCGGAGATCGCGCGTCTGGCGCGGCAGCACAACGATGCCAATATCCTCATCCTACCAGCACGCTTCATCAGTGATGACGAAGGCCGCGACATACTGCGAATCTGGCTGGAGACGCCGTTCGAGGGCGGCCGCCATCAGAAGCGAGTGTCGAAGATCGAACTCCGGCCGCACGCTGGCCTGTCTGGCTCCGTCCCGATGCTATCGCTGATGGGCGATGGTGATGAAGGGGAGGAGGATGGGGACGGGCGCGGTTGCGGCACTCACGAACCTGGCACCGGAGAAAGCTGATGCTGAACTGGAATAAATGGGATCGCCGTCCGCCTGGCGCCGCGCTAAAGGAGACTGATCCGGAGGTCGCGCAGTGGATTGAACATGAGATCGATCGCCAGAACCACGGGCTCGAACTCATTGCCAGCGAGAATTTCGTCTCGCCGGCGGTAATGGAGGCGATGGGTTCGCCACTCACCAACAAGTACGCCGAAGGGTTGCCGGGGAAGCGCTATTACGGGGGCTGCGAGTTTGTCGACCGAACGGAGCAACTGGCCATCGATCGGGCCAAGGAATTGTTCGGAGCCGATCACGCCAATGTCCAGCCGCACTCTGGTGCCCAGGCCAACGCCGCTGTCTATCTCGCCTTTCTCAAACCGGGCGACACTATACTCGGTCTGGATCTCTCCAACGGTGGCCATCTGACCCATGGTTCGCCCGTAAACTCGTCAGGGCTGCTCTACAACGCTGTGCACTACCTGGTGGACGATGACGGCCTGATCGATTACGAGTCGATGGAGCAGATGGCGCGTGAGCACCGTCCGAAGATCATCGTGGCTGGCTACAGTGCCTACTCCAGGATACTCGACTTTGAGCGCTTCGCTCGCGCCGCGAAAGAGGTTGGGGCACTGCTGATGGTTGACATGGCGCACTTCGCCGGACTGGTCGCCGGTGGCGTGCACCCGTCACCCATTCCTCATGCTGACGTAGTCACTACCACCACCCACAAGACGCTTCGCGGGCCGCGTGGAGGGCTCATCCTCTGCAAGGCCGAGCATCAGAAGGCGATTGACAAGGCGATGTTCCCGGGCACCCAGGGTGGACCGCTGGAGCATGTGATAGCAGCGAAGGCGGTTGCCTTCCGTGAGGCGCTGCGACCGGAGTTCCGCACCTACGCGGCCCAGGTCGTTACCAATGCTCGCGCGCTCGCCGCGGCGCTTGCCGCTCGCGGTTATCAGATTGTTTCCGGCGGCACTGACAACCACCTCATGCTCGTCGACCTGCGGAACAAGGGGCTGACCGGAAAGGTGGCCGAGAAGGCACTGGACAGGGCGGCCATCACGGTCAACAAGAACACGGTCCCGAAGGAGACTCAGTCGCCCTTCGTGACGAGCGGCATTCGCGTTGGTACGCCCGCGGTCACCACTCGTGGAATGGGTGAGCCGGAGATGGCGCGCATCGCGGAACTGATGGACGCCGTGCTGGTTGCCGCGGAAGACGAGGGCGTGGCTAAGCGTGTCTCTGGCGAGGTTCGCGAGTTGACCTCGCACTTCCCGCTCTACTAACGGACGTTCCGGCAAGCCAGTTGGACGGGGCCCGTGTCGCGGATGGTATTCCGCCGCACGGGCCCTTTGCCTGCCTACAGTTCCGGCTTCTGTTGGCCGATGCTGCTAGCAGAGACCAATGCGTGGCACGTTGCGTACATCGTGCGATGATGCGGCTGGAGGTTGTGGACTGTCGGGTATGTCCACATCTTTGGCTTGTGTCGGGACCGGGTCTATTGCCCGGTCCTCTTGTCTCGGCCTCTTCACGATGGAGTGACGTTGGCGCAGCAGTTGGCCTTTCGAGACGGGATCATGGATCGTATTCGTATGAGGGAACCGCGCTTTGACGAGCGCGCCTATCTCTTCGTGCTCTCGGCGCTGGAGTTCTGCCAGCAACGTTTACCCGAGCGCCGCCACATTTCTGGCGGCGAGCTCGCGCACGCCTGTCGCGAGCTCGCGTTAGAGCGGTTCGGCGTGATGTCCAAGCTCGTTCTCGAGCACTGGGGCATCCGGAGCACTGCGGACATCGGTGATATCGTCTTCACCCTCGTTGACCTCCAGCTCCTCATAAGTCAGGCGCACGACCAGCGCGATGACTTTGTGGAGATCTTTGATTTCGAGGCCGCATTCGAGCGCGACTACCCCTGGCACGGTGCGTTGAGGGCGTGAGGCTGACCGCTCGCAGCTCGCCATCTCGGCGACCGTCGGGGCGGTTACAGTAAAGGTGGAAGGGTTGCCCAGGCCAGGAGGCATCGTGATCCGGGCGCGCGTCGCATCATGTCATTGAAGAGTCGGCTGGTCGCGGTACGCTCGGCAGCCGAGGCCGCCGCAGCGGACGTCGAGACCATCGATGCTGGCGTACCCTCGCGGGCGCTGATGCAGCGGGCCGGGGCCGCAGCCGCAGCGGAGATCGCGCGCCGGTACGCAGACCGACTCCAGGCAGGAGTCGTCGTTAACGCAGGTACCGGCAACAACGGCGGTGACGGGTGGGTGGTGGCCCGCTCCCTCGCTGCGGCGGGTGTTCGCTGCCAGGTGATTGCTACCGGCGACGCCAGTACCGACGATTCACGCGCCGAGCGAGCGCTGACCGAGCCGTTGCTGGAGCTGCCGACAATAAACGGCGGCGCTGCCACCAGTCTCGTCGGTGCCGGTGTAATCGTGGACGGATTGCTCGGTACCGGGGCGAAGGGCGAGCCGCGTGGTGCGGTAGCCGATGCCATCCGCGCGATTGCTGCTCACCGAGAAGGGGGAGCTGCCGTCGTCGCGCTCGACATACCCTCGGGCGTGGACGCCTCAACCGGTGCCAGTGCGGGTGCTGTCCGGGCTGACCTGACACTCACCTTTGGTAGCGTCAAGCGCGGTCTGCTCATCGCACGCGCTGCAGTGGGAGAGATGGCCGTTATCGACATCGGGCTCCTGCCTAGGATCGGGGAGGAGGAGCCGTTGCTCGTGGACGGCCGCTGGGTAAGGGCGACGGTGCCGACTATCGAGCCCGATGCCCACAAGGGCACACGACGGAAGTTGGTCGTCATCGGCGGTGCCACAGGAATGGCTGGTGCGACCGTGCTCGCCGGCCGAGCTGCAATGGCCACCGGCATCGGCATGGTACGTCTGCTCGTCAGCGGAGCGAGCCTGCCGGTGGTCCAGGGAGCGGTGCCGGACGCGCTCGCTGGTGAGTGGCCGCGCGACGA
>CAJDVF010000014.1_pt1 | contig 99800 bp, 91 predicted proteins | sample 7391391 | NCBI WGS metagenome assembly CAJDVF01 (sample SAMEA7055697, study PRJEB34461) | soil metagenome | biome: terrestrial ecosystem; feature: Peninsula; material: soil | place: Antarctica | collected 2016 | reverse complement strand
GTCTGTAGTCGCCGCTGCCCTGACGGCGGTAGGCGGCATAGGCGCGGACCGGCAGCGCGGAAAGGAGCGCAAGCTCAACCCCGGCGCGTAGTTCGTCGTAGTCTGAAAACGCCCGACCCAACCCTACCTGGCGGAAATCGTAGTTGTCGCCGGGGTCAACCGTGCGATAGGTAAGATTGGCAACTCGGGTATAGCTCGCAAATCCGCGATGCTCACCCGCCAGCGGCAGTCCGTCGGCCAGCACGGTAAGGCCATAGGAAGGCGGCTCATCGTCACCCGGATTCCCGCGCTCGAACTGGTAGTCATCCACCATCGCCTGTACCGCCAGCAATCCCACCGGCGACCTCCACAGCAGGTCCACCGCCGCGCTCACGTTTCCCGTCTCGTCGTTCATGTAGTGCGTGGCGAGCGCGGGGAAGAATGGGTTGGAGAGCGCCAGGCTGAGGCGCCGTCCTTCACCTGAGTAGACGTAACTCTCGGTGCCGGCCCATTCCAGCTCCCGCCACCGGCCGGCCAATCGGTGCATCACCAGATACCGCCGCACTCGTGGAACGTAGAGACCGGGGCCGTCGTCCAGTCTCGCTAACATCGTCTGGATCCTGAGTCGATCGGCTCCAAGGCGGCCATAGAGGTGGTCATAGCTATACGGCGCTGTCCCGATCTGGAGCCCGCCGGCGGTCGGCGGTCCCCAGTCTCTCACAGCACGACCGACGACCAACTCAGCGATGGGCCAGCGAGCGCCAACGTACGCTTCCTCCACTCTACCCGGTAGCCATCCGCTGGTATTCCCCATGTAGTCGGGTGCGTCCGCGAGGGCAGCGTCAGCACGGTAGCGGACGGCCGCAACAAACGGCTTGAACGCCAGCGAGCCGTGCGCCGACAGTGCCGGGCGGAATGCCGCGTCATCATCGGCGACGGTCATCTCACCGCGAGCCGACGTGCTAGCTCCCAGTTCCACATCGGCCGCCAGCGAAGCCTGAATTGAGCTGACCCGCTCGCCGGTAGGTCGAGAGTCGGCCGACTGATCTGCACCGTAGCTCCGCGCCCGAGCCGCCAGTGCTCGAGCCCAGTGGCGACCTATCGGACCCAGCGAGATGGTGTCTCGAGCCGCCGCCCGTGCAAGTGCATCGGCTGGGTAGGGTCGCTCCAGTGCACTCAGCGCGCCCAGTCCTCCTCTCGCCAGCAAGGCGTCGACGTAGCGGTAGGCTGGGTCGTCCAGCGGCACGTAGGGAGAGCCTTGCGCCGACGCTGTTATCGGATGCAGAGCGATCGTGGCCGCAACGACGAGGCTGAAGCGCAGGTAGTGTGGCCCGGCGCGCTCACCGGCACGGCGTCGCGGCCACACAATCATCCCCGTGGGGCGGGAAGGGCGACGTAATGGTCGTAGGCCTCCACGACCTCCTCTGCCGTAACAGTCGCCGCGCCCAATTTACCTACCTCGACGCCAGCAGCAAAGTTGGCGATTACCGCCGCGTCGCGCATCGGCGCACCGGCGGCCAGCATCACCGCCAGGTAGGCGGTCACCGTATCGCCGGCGCCAACCACGTCGTAGACCTCCCGAGCCGTGGTCGGTATTCTCGTAACTGTCCCGTCGGGCGACATGAAAGCCATCCCGCGCTCGCCCAACGTGAGGAGGAGTTGTTCCACGCCCAGGCGTTCAAGGGCCTCCTTTAGCGCGACCGGATGATCAACCTCCACATCCGCGCCCAGCGCCGATTCGAGTTCACGCCGGTTCGGCTTAAAAACTGTCGCCCCCCGATAAGCAAAGAAGTTCCGATACTTCGGGTCCACCACCACCGGCACACCGCGGCGACGGGCGAGGGCAATGACCTCGCTGATCACGGCCGGTACGAGCACACCCTTGTTGTAGTCCTCGAGCACCACCGCGTCAGCGTGAGCGATCGCCTCTCGGGCCGCGTCCAGAAGCCGTTCGCCATCCTCCCCGACAAGGTCCCCGTCTTCCTCCTCGTCGAACCGAACCAACTGCTGCGCGCGTGCAACAAGACGCGTCTTCGTGGTCGTGGGGCGGGCCACCTCCACTAATGACCCCGACTCGGCACCGATATCCTTCAGCATCTGACGTATCCGTTCGCCCGCGGCGTCCCTCCCCACCATCGCGACGAGATCTGCGCGGGCGCCCAGTGCGGTGACGTTCTGCGCGACGTTGGCCGCCCCGCCCAGCGCGTGACGACGCTCGCGTACTCGGACCACCGGCACTGGTGCCTCGGGGCTTATACGATCGACATCGCCTCTGAGGTAGATGTCGAGCATGGCATCGCCGATTATGGCAACACGCTTGCTGGCGCCGGCGGCCAGCAGCGCCAGGAGGCGCTTCCTGTCTAGAAGGTGTGGCATGGGCCGGGAAGCTACCGGGGCCGCGTCATCGGGTCAACGCAAGTATGGTTGACAACCAGTATCTTGAAGTGCCCCGTACACTCGAGCCCGGGAGAGTAGACTTGAACTACAGTGAGAGTCTCTCCCGACCATTTCCTCGCCAGCACGGGCACAACCCTTGCCCTGCCTCAGCCCGCCAGGCTCCCGCTAGCACTCGGGCCTGTCAGACTGTTCCCTGCGTTCTCCCGTAGACCTGACCATCTCACGTGGCAACACTAGTCGCCCGCCTCGACCGCGTCACGCGCTCCGCAGTGTGGAGCGTGCAGGAGTACTTCCTGCTGGCCTGGCAGGCATTGCGCTTCGCATTCGCCCGGCCGTTCTACGCCACTGACCTCGCCCAGCAGATGGACGCGATCGGGGTGCAGTCGCTGGGAATTGTGTTGCTCACCGGCCTCTTCACGGGGATGGTGCTGGCTCTCCAATCATCGGTGCAGTTGGAGACGTTTGGGGCCACACAGTATATCGGCCGGCTGGTCACCGGCTCCATGATCCGCGAGCTCGGGCCGGTTCTGGCCGGTCTGATGGTCGCCGGCCGGGTTGGCTCGGGCATCGCTGCCCAGCTCGGATCCATGAAGGTGACCGAGCAGATTGATGCCCTGAACACCATGGGCACCGACCCGATCAAGAAGCTGGTAACGCCGAGGCTTCTGGCCGCCCTGATCATGCTGCCGATCCTCACCGTGATCAACGACTTCGTCGGGATCATCGGCGGCAACATCATCGCCACGGCTTACATCGGCCTTCCGACCGAACTCTACTGGCGAACGGTCTGGGAGCAGATCGCATCCGGCGGGTTCACGCTTCGCTACATACCGAACGACTTCATTCAGGGACTAATTAAGCCGTTCGTCTTCGGCGGACTGATAGCCATAACCGCTTGCTTCTTCGGACTCCGAACCACCGGCGGAACCGAAGGCGTGGGGCAGAGCGCGACGCGCACGGTGGTCACGACGAGCGTCCTCATACTCATCACCGACTACTTCCTCACGCAGATCATGCTCGCGGTTTTCACACCATGACGCGTCATGCCGACGAGAACTCGTTCGCTGCGCCAGTCTCGAACGCGTCTGCAGCGTCCGACGGGACTGCCGTGCCGTCCGATGGCCAGGGCGCGGCCGATGACTCGATCGATCCACAGTCTTACGATCGGCGAGAGGACGATCGGCGTGACGGCGGTAGGCGATCTGACGACGACGTGTCGCCAAGCGAGCAGGATGATCTGGCAGCTCTGGAGGAGCGACACGGTGCGCGCGTGCGAGAGGCGATTCGCAGCGAGATCGAACCCGCTGAGGATGACGGGGACGAGAAGGAGGTCATAGCCCTCCGCAACGTCTCACTGGCTTTTGACCGTCCAATCCTGGAGGGTGTATCGCTCGCTGCGCACAAGGGTGAGACGGTAGTCGTGGTCGGCGAGTCGGGGACGGGTAAGTCGACGATCCTGAAGCTGATCCTCCGTCTGCTCGTTCCTGACAGCGGTCAGGTGCGCATTCAGGGCCTCGACATAAGTCGCCTCTCCTTTTCTGAGGCGCTAAAGGTTCGGCAACAGATGGGCATGGTCTTCCAGGGCGCGGCGTTGTTCGACTCCATGTCGGTCTTCGAAAACGTCGCCTACCCGTTGCGCGAGCACACCGACATGAGCGAGCAGGAGATAGAAACGCGCGTCCGCGAGAAACTGGAGTTCGTGGATCTCGAACCTGATCAGATACTGGACAAGCTGCCCTCTCAGCTTTCCGGTGGCATGCGGAAGCGAGTTGGAATTGCGCGAGGCATGGCTACGGACCCGTCCATAATGCTCTACGACGAACCCACTTCCGGTCTGGACCCACTCACGACTGGCACCGTCACCCGGCTCATAATGAAGCTCCAGCGCGAACTTGGCGTCACAAGCGTGGTGGTCTCGCATGACATCCGCTCGACATTCCGTATGGCCACCAGGGTAGCGCTGCTCGCCGAGCGCCGCATCGTCTTCTCCGGCACGCCGGAAGAGATGACGGGCAGCGATGACGAGTACATCCGCGACTTCCTCGGCGGATTGTGATACGATCATGAAGAGACCATCATTTATCTCATGGGAGCAGGTCCGCGTCGGTTCGGTGCTTGTCGTTGGACTTGCCATCCTCGCCGTCGCAATCGTCCGGCTCGGCGCTGCGACTAGCCTCTTTTCCAGTCGATATCCCCTTATCACCTTCCTCGCCAACGCCAATGGACTGCGTGTCGGCGGGTCGGTGATGGTGGCTGGAAAGCTTGCCGGCACGGTGCGCTCGATCGAGTTCCTGGCGGTCGATCCGGACACGACTCGCAACCTGCGGCTGGTACTCGAACTGGACGAGGCCGTTCGTGACCAGGTACGCAGCGACTCGCGCGCCAAGCTCCGGACGGTCGGCCTGCTCGGCGACAAGGTCATCGACATAAACCCTGGCACGCTGCAGAACCAGGTTTTGGCCTCTGGCGACACGATCCTTTCTGAGCCCAGCGTGGATTACGACCTGGTCATAGAGCGTGCATCGGGTGCGATCGAGGAATTGGTGACGCTCACCGGCGACCTGCGCACGATTACCGGCGGGCTCGTCCGGGGCGAAGGAACTGCTGGGCAGCTCCTCACAAACCGCGCCCTTTACGACGAATTGACGGGCACCCTGCAGCGAACCAATCAGCTCGTCACTCGACTGCAGAATCCCAACGGTACCATGGGACGTCTGCTCGACGACCCAGCGTTGTACCAGAACATGGTTTCCGTAACCGGCTCGCTGGATTCGCTCATGTTGCGCCTCCAGTCGACCGACGGAACGCTTGGGCGACTAATGCGTGACGACACGTTGTACACGAGAATGGTGAGCGTGGTAGGCCAGGCGGACTCACTGCTCCATATCATGCACGATGGCAACGGCACGCTCGCGCGGCTGCTCACCGACCAGCAGCTCTACGACCGAATGAACAAGACGGTCATTGACCTGAATGCGCTCCTTGAGGCAGTGCGGAGTGATCCCCAGAGGTACCTGAAGGGGCTAATAAAGGTGGGCTTCTGAGCGAGATAAACCGCCTCAGTAGCGCCCGTGGTTATCTTTCTGGACGGCCGCACCCGCGATCGGACGGCAAGGGGGGCGGCGGCGCGCCGACACCATCGCCGTAGCTCACCTTCTGATTGATGTCATGCAGGAGCTCAACCTGGATGTGGTCGTTTCTCGCGGCGACCACGTCGAGTCCAAACATCAAGTGTTGGCAGCCGTCGTGGATGCTTCGGGCCGTATCGTAGCGGCGTCTGGCGACGTCGAACAGACCACCTTCTGGCGCTCGTGCGCCAAGCCGTTCCAGGCGATGCCCCTTCTGGAGACTGGCGGTTTCGATGAGCTTCCCTGGGAGTTCGATGAGCTGGCGCTGGCCTGTGCTTCCCACGGTGGCGAGCCGGAGCATGTGGCCGTCGTCGAGTCCATGCTCCAGGATCTCGGCCGAGAAGAGGGCGACCTCGTTTGCGGACCGCACGAGCCGCTGGCGCCCCGCGGTGCCCGGATCGCTCGGGAGAGCGGCATCCGCCTGAGTCGCCTCCACAACAATTGCTCAGGCAAGCACGCAGCCATGCTCGCCCTCGCCCACACCCAGGGATGGCCGATGGACGGCTATGAGCGTCTGGGTCATCCGGTGCAGGAGGCGGCGGCGGCGAGCGTTGCTACCTGGACGGGCGTCTCCGGGAGTTCGCTGTTACGAGCCATCGACGGCTGTGGAGTCGTGGTTTTCGGGATGCCCCTGCGCAACATGGCTGGTGCCTATGCCAGACTGGCCCGAGCCGTTCAGAGCAGGGAGGACGTGCCCACCCGGATCGTCGAGGCCATCCGGTCCCGCCCGCATCTGTTCGGGGGAACCGACCGCTTCGACACGGTGTTGCTAGAGGAGACTGACGGCCGGGTGTTGGCCAAGATCGGTGCGGAGGGAGTGCACTCCGTGGCCATCCTCGACGCCGGGCTGGGGCTCGCCGTGAAGGTCGTGGACGGTGGCACCCGGGCACAGTTGCCAGCGGTGCTCCGAGCTCTCCAACTTCTCGGCGCCCTACCCGAGACCCTTCCCACCCGGCTCGCTGAGATCCTGGTTCGTCCGCTTCGGAACACCCGCGGAGAGATCGTCGGCTCGGTCGGGCCCTCGGCGTGACCAGCTACCGCGAGACGATTAGCGAAGGTCCCGAGTCTGCTAACGCAGCACGCGGGAATGCGGTCGCCACCCTGGATGTAGATGTCGATCGACTAGGAGACGATGCCGCCCCCAGTTCATCAGGGTCGCGTCGGGACGATCCGTCGGTCAACGAAACGATGCCGCGCCTGCCCTCTGAAGACCCCATCGTCATGTCGTTGGATAACGAGACATCGACGCTTGTAGCTGTCGCGGCTGTGATAGCTGGCGGTAGTGAGTCGGCGCAGCGACGAGTGTTGCGCCAGGCGCTGCCGGTGGTACGAGCTGAGTGGATCGAGGAAGTGATCCTTCAGACTTATCTTTTTGCCGGATTTCCTCGCGCGCTCAATGCCATGCGCCTGTGGCGTGCTGTGAGTGGCGTTGCCGCGCCGCAAACCGATCAGGATACTGACGCGAACTCATACGCCGACTGGAGGGAACGGGGTCTCGAAACCTGCTCGGCGGTCTACGGTCACTTCTATGAGAGACTGCGGGTAAACATCGCCGCGCTTCATCCGGCTCTGGACGGCTGGATGGTCACCGAGGGCTACGGTATCGTGCTCGGACGTCCGGTGCTGGACCTGGCGCGACGGGAACTCTGCGTCGTAGCTGCCTGTGTAGCGTCGCAGCAGGACCGCCAGCTTCACTCACATCTGCATGGAGCTCTCCATGTCGGAGCGGCGCCGGATGCCGTAGCTGAAGCGGTGGAAGTCGCCATCCACGCCATGGGAAGCATCCTCGGCGACGACGCACCCCGTCGCTATCGCCAGCTATGGAACAAGGTGCTGGTACGGCACCAAGCTCGTCTCGCCGAACTTACCAGCGCTGCCGTTCAAACAGTCGTTGAACCGGCGCAGGCAGCGTCCTCCTCAGCCTCTTCTTCGAGTTAACGTTCAGCGTATGTTCATCGATCGCGTCATCGTAAAGGTAGAGGCGGGTACCGGAGGCTCAGGCGTTAGCTCCTTCCGCAGAGAAAAATACATCCCACTGGGCGGGCCGGACGGCGGCGACGGTGGCGCTGGCGGAGATGTGATCATTCGCGCGGACGCCAACCTGAACACCCTGCTCGACTATACCTATCGCGACCGATGGGTGGCCGAGCGCGGAAAGCACGGAATGGGGAACAACAAGACCGGGGCATCGGGAGATGACATCGTGCTTCCGGTGCCGCCCGGAACGGTGATTCGCAACACCGAGTCGAACCAGTTGATCGGCGAGGTGCTCCACCACGGCGATCAATTGATCGTCGCTCGGGGCGGTCGCGGAGGGAAGGGGAACGCGTTCTTCGTAACCCCCACGCACCAGAGTCCGCGCGAGTGGCAGCCCGGCGAGGAGGGGGATATCCTGGCGCTCGAGCTCGAACTCAAGCTCATCGCCGACGTTGGTCTCGTCGGTCAGCCGAATGCCGGTAAGTCTACTCTGCTCTCGGTGATTTCCGCGGCGCGGCCGAAGATTGGGGACTACCCGTTTACGACGCTCTCGCCGAACCTGGGCGTGGTTCCCATGAGCGGCTCGCGCACGTTCGTGGTAGCTGACCTACCAGGTATCATCGAAGGTGCTCATGAAGGACGCGGCCTGGGTCTGCAGTTTCTGCGTCATATAGAACGAACTCGCGTCCTGGCCTTCCTTATCCCCATCGACGCGATGGACTGGCAGGAAGAGTACGACCAGCTCCGGACTGAGATCCGGTCTCACTCGGCAGAACTGGCGGCCAAGCCGCACTGCGTGGCCTTCACAAAGCTGGACCTGCTAGGTGATGACGACTGGCTGCCACCCATTGACGCGCCTCAGGCATTCGGGGTGTTCGGGATCAGCGCGGCCGGCCGGATAGGCCTGGATGAGCTGCTCAGCGCCTGGTGGAGCGAACTGCTCCTCCTCCGCAAGGCGGCGGAGACCGAAGAGCACTCCCTACTGCCCTAAGATGGACGAGCGCGAGGTTTCCACTCCGGGTCAGGCGGTTGCGAGCGGTAGCGCCCGCCGCTCATCGCCGGGCGACTGTACGCTCGAGGCAGGGCTGGCGCTGTCTCTCATCGCCGGGGTTGGGTGCGTGCGCTACGGCGAGCTTCTGGCTTCCCACGGCTCGGCAGAAGCCGCCCTGACGGCCATTCCTCGAACTGCCGTTGATACTGCCCGTAGCGCGGCCCGACGCCATATCGAGAGGCTTTCGGCCATTGGCGGGCAACTCCTCGTGCGCGGATTTCCGGGCTATCCCGCCCAGTTGCTCGACCTCACCGATCCGCCGCCGGTGCTCTTCGCCCTCGGGGCGCTTGAGTTGCTCGGCCGCCCTCAGGTCGCCATCGTCGGCACTCGCTCGGCGACGTCATACGGGCTCGCGGTGGCCCGCGATCTGGCTCGTGCCATGGCCGCCGGCGGGCTGGTGGTGACGAGCGGTATGGCCCGCGGGGTAGACGCGGCGGCCCACCTCGGCGCGTTGAGCAGCGGCGGCGGAACGATCGCAGTTCTGGGCACCGGAATCGATGTCCCCTATCCGCGCGGCAACGCCGGCCTCCACCGGGCGATCGCCCAGCAGGGGTTGCTGCTCTCAGAACTAGCGCCCGGCGACCGTGCCGACGCAGGCTCGTTCCCGCGCCGGAACAGGATCATCGCTGCCCTCGCCACTGTGACGGTTGTTGTTCAGGCGGGCTACCGCAGCGGCGCTCTGATCACTGCCGGTAGGGCGTTGGAACTGGGACGTTCGGTCGCCGCGGTCCCGGGGCCGATAGACGTCGCCGCGCACGCTGGCAGCAACGAACTGCTCCGCGACGGGGCGCAGGTGGTCACGGGTGCGGCCGATCTGCTCCAACTGGCCGGCGCCTCGCCGCGCCCTGTCTTCATACCCGAGCTCCATGGCCCGGAGGCGGCTGTCTGGCGAGCGCTTGCTGATGGCCCGGCCGACCTCGATACACTACTTATGCGAACCGGTCTGCCGGCACGGGAGGCCGCCGTTGCGGTCGGCTCGCTGGAACTGGCTGGGCTAGTTTCGGCGGGCTACTCGGGCGAGCTACGCCGGTTGGCGTGAGTAGGCAGCCTGAGCCGCCGGTGCACGCCGCGGTCACGCACGCGGTTGCTGCTGAGCGTGTATGGCCGCGGCACGTCTACGTCCATGTTCCCTTCTGTGCTCGCCGCTGTAGCTACTGCGACTTCTCCATCGCTGTGCGGAAGGACGTGCCGGTAGCCGAGTACCTGAGAGCACTGGACGCTGAGCTGTCGCTTCGCTTCTCGGGTGCGGACCGAGAAGACAAGAATGAAGAATGGACGCTGGACACGCTCTACTTCGGTGGCGGAACGCCATCCCAACTGGGAGGCGGTGGACTGGCCGACGCGGTCGACGTGGTGCGTCGGTACGCACATCTGGCTCCCGGCGCCGAAGTGACCGCCGAGGTGAACCCGGAGGACATCCATCCGAGGATGGTCCGCTCACTGGTCGACGCTGGAATCAATCGCCTCTCCATCGGCGCCCAGTCGTTCAACGATCGAGCACTGGCCTGGATGCATCGCGTCCACGACTCCGCAAAGGTGGCCGAGACGGTGGCTATTGCCCGCGGCGAAGGGATCGAGAATTTCTCGCTCGACCTGATCTTCGCCCTACCAACCATTCTAGATCGCTCCTGGGATCGCGACGTAGAAGCGGCACTTGCTCTCGAACCTCAACACCTCTCGCTCTACGGTCTCACCGTCGAACCGGCGACTCCGCTGGGGCGATGGGCTGCTCGTGGCGAGGTCGAGGAGGCGCCGGAAGAGCGCTACGAGTCCGAGTTCCTGCGAGCGAACGCCCTGCTCAGTGCGGCTGGGTTCGAGCACTACGAAGTGTCCAACTTTGCTCGCGCCAACGCTCGCTCTCGGCACAACAGCAGCTATTGGAAGGGGGTGCCCTACGCCGGCCTCGGCCCGTCGGCCCACGAGTTCGACGGCAGCGTGCGCCGCTGGAACGTGGCGGCGTACGTCGCCTGGAACAGCCGTCTGCGGGAGGGATTCGACCCAATGGCGGGCCACGAACTGCTGACCGAGGCGAACCGGACCGCGGAGACGGTGTATCTAGGGTTGCGGACCTTGGATGGACTCCTGCTCGAGCCGGGCGAGGACGACGTGGTGGCTCCATGGATTGCGGCCGGCTGGGGGGTGGTGATCGACGGCCTGTTGCGCCTCACACCGCTGGGATGGTTACGGCTCGATGCTCTCGCCACGTCCTTGACGGCGTGGAGAAGTCGTTAGTATTGGTGTACTTATGACGTTGCTAGATCTGACTGAGCGCGAGCGCAGTGTGCTCGAGGCCGTCATTCAACTCTATGTGGAGACCGCTGAACCCGCGGGGTCCCGCGCTCTCTCGCGCCGGTCTGGCCTCGGCGTGTCCGCGGCCACCATCCGCAATACCATGAGCGACCTGGAAGAAAAGGGTCTCCTCTTCCATCCGCACACGTCGGCGGGTCGTGTACCGACCGATCGCGCCTACCGAGCCTATGTTGACTCGCTGCTCCAGCAGCAGACTGGCTCGGGGCCTGAGTTTGATCGGCAGAGCACGGCTGACTACGACCGCCTCGCCGAAGGCATATCGGTCGGCAGTTCGGCGGTCGAGGGGATACTGCGGAGAGCTACGCAGAGCCTTGGCATGCTGACGCAGGAACTCGGTGTGGCTCTGGGGCCACAGCTTGATCGCACCGTACTCCAGCGCGCCGACCTCGTGCGCCTGTCGTCGGAGCGCGTGCTGGTGGTGTTGACGTTGAAGGGTGGCGCGGTGCGCACGATCTTTCTCGAAGCTCGAGGTGACGTCCCCGACTTCGCCGTCGCTGAGGTGGCGCGTCTACTCAACGAGCGGTTGGCCGGACACACTCTGGCTGAGATCCGGGCCACTCTGGGTGCGCGCCTTCGCGACAGTGCGGAGCGCACAGCCGACGTTGGAGAGTTGCTCAACATTTTCATCGAAGAGGGCGACCAGCTATTCGACATTTCACTCGGCTCAGAGAGTGAAGCCGTATTGCTGGGTCAGGCTTCGGTGCTTGCCGATCAGCCAGAGTTCGCCAGCGGCGAACACCTGCGAAAGCTCCTCTCCCTAACCGATACCCGCGATCAGCTGGCCGACCTACTGCGCCGGCGCTCCAGCCCGGCCGGCCACGTGACGCCGGGAATCACGATCACGATCGGGATCGAGAACGCCGATCCGCGGCTCGACCGTTTCACGCTGGTTACCGGTGAGTACAGAGCCGGTCCATGCACGGGCGTAATAGGAGTGATCGGACCGACGCGAATGCCCTATGAGAAGGTCATCGCCATGGTCAGTCACACTGCCCGCCTGCTCACCGAGCTGCTCGACTGAAGAACACACAACTCCATATGGCTGATTTCTATTCCGTGCTCGACGTCGAGCGTACTGCGTCCGACGACGAAATCAAGAAGGCGTATCGCAAGCTTGCCATGCAGTACCATCCGGACCGTAACAACGGCTCGAAAGAGGCCGAGGAGCGATTCAAGTCCATAACGGAGGCATACGACGCGCTGCGTGATCCGCAGAAGCGCGCCGCCTATGATCGTTATGGTGAGGCTGGCTTGCGCGGGGGTGCTGGCGGCGCCGGCGGCTTCCATCATGTGGACCTGTCGGAAGCGCTGAATATCTTCATGCGCGACTTCGGCGGCATGGGCGGTCTTGGAGACCTGTTCGGTGGCGGTGGTCGCAGGCAGAGTGGTCCGCGACCGGGGGCCGACGTGAAGGTCACCGCCGAGCTGACTCTGGCTGAAGTGGCAACGGGCGTGCAGAAGACCTTTAAGGTCAGGCTGCTGGATCCCTGCGAGACCTGCGAGGGCAGTGGTGCCGAGGCCGGGTCGTCGCCAACGCAGTGCTCGACTTGTGAGGGTTCGGGCGAGGTACGCCGTGCCCAGCGATCCTTCTTCGGGCAGTTCGTCAGTGTGGCACCCTGTCCCACCTGTGCCGGCGAGGGTATCGTGATCTCCCAGCCGTGTCGCAAGTGCCGCGGTGAGGGCCGGACGCGGGGCGAGCACTCCGTCGTCGTGGATATTCCGCCCGGCGTCGCCACGGGTCAGTATATGACTCTCCGCGGGCGCGGCAACATCGGCCCCCGCGGCGGGCCGCGGGGTGACGTCGAACTGGGTGAACGGGAGCGCGAACTGATCACCGAGTTGGGTGATTTACAGGGCTCGCCGTCGCAGGAACGTCAGTCGCGCGGCTTCTGGTCCAAGATGAAGGAGGCGCTGGGAGCGTGAGCTGGATCTCAATCAGTGTACGTCCCACGGCCGATGCCGCCTCGGTGGTGTCGGCCGCTCTCTTCGCCGCTGGCGCCCAGGGTCTCGAGGAAGTCGGTGAGCTTCTCGTCACCCAGTTCGAGACCGACCAAGAGGTGGATGAGGCGCGGGTAGCGGTTATGGCCGTCGATCCTGACGCCGTTGTGGAGACGCACGAGCTAGCCGATGTGGACTGGAGCATCGCGTGGCGGCAGGGCGTGCGCGCACACAGCCTGGGGCCGCTTGTCGTCACTCCCCCATGGCTGGCCGATGATTTTCCGGCCGACTCTCGAATCGTCATCAACCCGGGAATGGCCTTCGGCACGGGTGAGCATGCAACCACTCGCGGAGTCGTGAGGCTCCTTCCGCACGCGCTACAGGCGGGCGATCGGGTGGCCGACCTGGGCGCTGGCAGTGGCGTGCTGTCCATAGCTGCCGCTCGACTCGGCGCCGGCTCGGTCGTGGCGATCGAGCTCGACCCGGATGCCATCCCGGACGCCGAGGAGAACGTACGGGTGAACGGCGTTTCCGACCGCGTGTTGGTGATCGAGGGGGACGCCGCCGTCCTCCTCCCGCTGGTCGCGCCGGTGCGGCTCATCCTCGCCAACATCATCTCCTCGGTGCTCATCGAGCTGCTGCCGGTTATGGCTTCCTCCCTCACTGACGACGGACGAGCCATCCTCAGCGGCATCCTGTACGAGGAGCGCGAGATGATGCTCGGCGCGCTGGCCGAGCGCGGCTGGGCGCCCGAAGCGGAAGATGAGGAGGACGGCTGGTGGAGCGTGCTGATCGCGCGAGGCTAATCGGACTGCCGGGCGCCTACACGCCCGCTTCGCTTCACACGATCGGTCCACTCACTCTGGACGAAGAGACGGCGCATCACTTCCGGGTCCGGCGACTGGCCATCGGCGACGATGTTCGGGTCACGGACGGAGAGGGCGCCATCGGCACCGGCTCCTTAACGACGCTCGGCAAGCGCTCAACGACCGTCGATTTGGCCGAGCTTCATCATGAATCCGAGCCACCGCCAGTGAGGCTTCTGGTGCCTGTCGCCGATCGGGACCGAATGCTCTGGTTGGCCGAGAAGAGCGCCGAGCTGGGCGTGCGGAGATGGACGCCGCTGATTTGGGAACGGTCCCGAAGCGTTTCTCCGCGTGGCGAGGGGGAGGCGTTCAGGGCCCGGGTTCGCGCTCGAATGGTTGCTGCGCTTATACAGTCCGGAGGCGCCTGGCTCCCTCTACTCGATGACGAGTCCGGTGGAGCGTCGTTCGTTGCGAGCGTTGGCGTGAACAACGACGGCATTTCCCTCCTGCTCGATGCTAGTGGACCTCCGTTGACGGATGTCCTCGCGCCCCTTCTGGACGCCGCTCCAACCGGTCGAGTCGGGTTGCCCGTCACACTCGCCGTAGGGCCCGAAGGCGGCCTCGCTGGCGAGGAGGTCGCCGCACTGGTTAGAGCCGGGTTCAGGCGCTGCTCGCTCGGTCCACGAGTGCTGCGCTTCGAGACCGCGGCAATAGCTGCGCTGGCGGTCATAGGAGCCGTCCGCGGGGAACAGTGACCACGTCGATCGCCGGCGCGGCAAGCTTGACGCTGCCTGCCGGAAAGCCGTAGATTTTACAGGCTGTTCTCACTGTAGTCGACGCCACCCGCGTCAACCCATCAGTGCAGCGGACTCCTGTCCGAAATCATCATCATGCACGACGACGTGAATTCCGGGTGCACGTTTCCTTGCTCGCGGACTGCGGCATGAGCGACCTCCTTAGTCGCTTGGAGCGAGAGCTCAACCTCGCCCGCAAGGCACAGGCGAAAGCGCGCACGCTGCTCCTCGGCACGATCCTCTCCGACGTCCGCAATCGGCAGATAGAATTACGTCGTCCAGTTACCGACGAAGAAGTTCTGGAGGTCATGCGCCGCGGCATCAAGCGCCGGCGTGAGTCAATAGAGATGTACAGCAAGGCTGGTCGTGATGAGCTTGCCGGTCGCGAGCAAGCCGAAGTACTGGAACTGGAGCAGTTCCTACCGGCCCAGGTGGGCGACGATGAACTGCGCGCCGCGGTGCGCGCGGCTATCGATGATGGCGCCACTACACTCGGGGCAGTGATGGGGCAGGTTCTGCCGCGCTTCAAGGGGCGGGCAGAGGGAGGAAAGGTCAGTGCGCTGGCCCGCGAGGAGCTTGGCCGCGACTCCTGATTGCGCCGTTCGCGCTAGTTTGCGGTGGAGATGAACGCACACGCACTCGCCATTCTGGAACTCGACCGCGCACTGGACGTGGTCGCACAGCGCGCTGCCTCGGCGCTTGGCGCGGAGCGCATCCGGCAGTTAAAGCCGGTCACCGATCGGGATTGGATCACCAGTGAACTGACCCGGGTGGCCGCGGTGCGCGGCATTCTCGGTGGCGAACAGGGTTGGACGCCGGAATCCCTCCCAGACATCCGTGCCGCCCTTCGACGCCTGCGTATTGAGGGCGTGAGTTGGAGTGGTCACGAACTCCTGGATGCCGCTCGACTACTGCGAAGTGCGCGCCTCACAGTCCAAGCGCTCCGCGATCCCAAACGCCCTGCTGTTGTGGCTGCCGTCCTGGGCCCGCTCATATCTCGGCTCTTTGAGTCTGTGGAACTGGAGCGGGCCGTTGGCGGAGTGATCGACGATGATGCGACGGTGCGCGATGACGCATCGCCAACGCTCCGACGTGTGCGACGCGAACTTCGCGGAGCGCACGGCGAACTCGTGAAGTTGCTCGAGCGGATCATGCGCCGGCTGGATGCGCATCAGGCCGTGCCGGACATGTCCGTGACCGTGAGGAACGGTCGGTACGTCATCCCGCTCCGGCGCGAAGCGCGTGGTGAAATCGGCGGCATTGTACATGACAGCTCCAACACCGGCGCGACACTCTTCGTGGAGCCACCCGAAGCGGTGGAGTTCGGCAATCGAATTCGTGAGCTGGAAAGTGAGGAACTACGCGAGGTCGAGCGGATTCTGGCCGAACTCACGCTTCGGTTGCGGCCACATCGTGAGGCGCTTGCTGACAGTTTGGAAGCGTTGATCGAACTGGACTCGCTCTACGGACGGGCGCGGTTCGGCCGTGAGTTCGTCTGCGGCGCGGTGGATCTATGTCGCTCCCACGACGGCTTCGATATCCGTCGCGGCCGACACCCGTTGCTTCTTGCTCAGGGCGTCGCCGTGGTACCGTTTGACCTGACGATGAACCCCGACGAACACACGCTTCTCGTCTCGGGTCCGAACACCGGAGGCAAGACCGTGCTCCTGAAGGCGCTCGGGCTCATCTCGGCGCTCACCCAGTGCGCGGTACCCGTGCCGGTGGAAGAGGGGAGCCGCATCGCCATCTTCGACGACTTCTTTGCCGACGTCGGCGACGAGCAATCCATCCAGGCTAGCCTGTCGACGTTCAGCGCGCATCTGAAGAATCTCGCCGAGATCCTGGAGGCGGCCACCAGCGCGTCGCTTGTTCTGGTCGATGAGTTGGGCTCCGGTACGGATCCGCTGGAGGGCGCCGCGCTCGGCGGTGCGATACTGGAGGACCTCACGCGACGACGGACCACGACCATCGCCACTACCCACCTCGGCGCGCTCAAGGAACTGGCTACCGAAGTGCCTGGGGTCGTGAATGCATCGCTGCAGTTCGATTCCGTGGCGCTCGCCCCCACTTACCGCCTGATCAAGGGCGTCCCGGGGCGTTCCTATGGCATCAGCATCGCCCGTCGTTTGGCACTGCCAGAGCGGGTGCTTGCTCGGGCTGAGGAACGCGTGCCCAAGGTGGAACGCGACGTCGATGCACTACTCGCTGACCTGGAACGGCGAGACCAGCTTCTGGCCACGAACGAGGCCGAGGTGGCGGCCCGCGAGGCCGATGCGACGCAGCGCACCGCTCGGCTGGGCGAACGGGAGAAAGCAGTCCGGCTGCGCGAGCGTGAGGTCGAGCGACAGGCCCGGCAGGAGGCACGGCAGTACGTTCTCCAGGCACGCCAGGACATAGAGCGTACGATCAAGTCGCTCCGCTCCGCCGGAGCGGAAGCGATGGAAGAAGCAGCGCGTGCGGCCAGGCAGGGCGCCGAACTGATGATAGACAAGCAGAACGCGCAGCTGGATCGGCTGGAGCGCGAGGCCCGAAATGCTGATCGGCGCGCTGGACAGGCAACCACGCCTCCAACCAACGGTGGCCCGCCGCTGCAGCCCGGCGATCATGTTTCGGTGGCCTCGCTAGCGGGTAGACCGGGGCGCATCCTGACCATGCGCGACAGTTCTGCCACTGTCGTCGTGGGACAGGTGAAGATGCAGGTGCCGGTGGACAGCCTGAAACGTATAGCGGCGCCTACGGCCCCAAAGGAAACCGTCACTCTGCGCGGTGATGAGCCAGAGCTTGAGATTGCGAGTGAGGTGGACCTGCGTGGACTGCGCTATCACGAGTTGGACGAACTGCTGATGCATGCGCTGGATGCAGCGGTCCGGGCCGACCTGAAGACGCTGCGCATAATCCACGGCAAGGGAACGGGTGCGTTGAGAGGCAGGGTCGACGAGATGCTCCGGAAGGACACCCGCGTGAGAGAACATCGATTGGGAGCGTGGAATGAGGGTGGCACCGGCGTGACGGTGGTGGAGTTCACGTGAACCGGAATCGCCGATGATACCCGATGAGGTGGTGGAGCGCGTGCGCGAGGCCGCAGATATCGTGGAGGTGATTGGCGAGCATGTTCGACTAAAGCGTGTCGGCACCGACTTTCGTGGCCCCTGCCCATTCCACCACGGCACCAATCCCAACTTCTCGGTCTCCTCGCGGAAGGGTATCTACCACTGCTACAAGTGCGGAGTGAGCGGCGACGTCTTCACTTTCCTGCGCGAGCACCTCGGCCTGGACTTCGTGGAATCGGTGAAGCAGCTGGGCGAACGATTCGGTGTTGTTGTACAGGAAGTTGATACGCGTGGACCGCGCACGCGGGATGAGCGCGAACCTCTCTGGGAGGTGCTGGGCGCCGCAACGGAGTATTTCCGGGATACGCTTTGGAACGAAACAGCGGCCGAGGCGGCGAGAAGCTACCTCCATGAGCGGGCTATAACCCGAGAGACCGCCGACGCCTTCGACCTTGGTTTCGCCCCCCGGGACGGAGAAGTCCTTCGTCAACATCTCGCCAGTCTCGGGTTCAGTGACGATCGTCAGGTCGAGGTTGGGCTCCTCGTGAGGCGCGACGACGGTAGGCTCTATCCGCGCTTCCGTGGGCGCCTGATGATCCCCATCGCCGACGTCGCGCGACACCCAGTGGGCTTCGGCGGTCGGATCATCGGAGCAGGGGAGCCCAAGTATCTCAACTCCCCCGAGACAAAGGTGTTCGTCAAAGGACGCCTGCTTTACAATCTGGATCGGGCCAAGCAGAGCCTCCGCAAGGAGGATCGAGTGCTGGTCGTGGAAGGGTACTTTGACGTGCTGCGGCTCGTAGCCGCGGGCATCGATCCAGTGGTGGCACCGATGGGCACAGCGCTCGCCGAGACGCAGGCGGCCCTGCTCGCCCGCTACACGAAGGACGCCTTTCTGCTCTACGACAGCGACGAGGCAGGGCTCAAGGCAACCTTCCGCTCTGGTCTGGAGTTACTGCGGCATGGAGTGGCAGTGCGAGTGGTCTCCCTGCCCGAAGGTGATGATCCCGATACCTTCGTCGCTGCTCACGGCGCCGAATCGTTGGAGCGACACCTGGCTGCCGCGATGGATATCTTCGAGCGACAGGTCCAGATCCTCGAGCGGCACGGCTGGTTCGCCGAGCTGCATCGCAAGCGGCGCGCGGTTGACAAGCTTCTGCCAACCATCCGGGCCACCGCCGATCCTGTTACCCGCGAGATATATCTGGGCCGGCTCGCCGAGTTGACGGGGGTCGACAGGGCTGCCCTGCAACGTGAGGTGGACGCGTCGCCGGACATCCGGGAGCGACCCGGTCAGGACGACGGCAAGTCGTCGTCTCGGCCTCCGGATCAGCGAGCGGGACATGCGCGCGAACTACCCGACCCGCCCACTTCGGCGGGCAGGCAGGGCAAGTTCAGTGGACGCGGCGCCAACCGCGGCAGATTCTCCCGTGGTCGCGGCGGACGGTGGTGGAGGCAGGATGCGCCGGAAGAGTTCATGGACTCCTCGACGCCGCGCCCCGGCGAGGCTCCAATGCGTGGTGCCGAGCGTTCACTGGTGCTCGCGATGCTGCACCGGGAAGGGTTGATCGCCGGAATCGCTGAGCAGGTGAGCCCGGAAAGTTTTCGCGATTCAGCCTACGCCGAAATATTCGCGCTGCTAGTGGAACGAGGAGAGGCCGGTGATCCGGTTGAAATGGCCGAGACTCTGTCGCCGGAAGCGGTTGTCGAGTTGCAGGCTCTATTGAGCGCCGGTGAGGAATTGACGGTGCCTCACGTGATCGTCCATGACAGCCTCGCGAAGCTGCGTTATTTCGAATTGTCCGAACAGATCGACGAGGTGCAACAACTTCTTACGCGCGCTGCTGGTGACAGGCGTGAGGCACTGGAGGCTGAGCGCACGCGGCTCACTGAAGAACGTAAATCACTGGGAGTGCGGGGGAACTGGGCCCGCGCTCTGGGAAGCTGACGGGCCGGTTTGTCGGCCCTACTCCATTACCTGAGCTGGAGGGTGGAACATGGTTAATAAGGAACTTGAGGCGCTACTCGCCGTGCAGACGCAGGACACCGAAATCCGGTCATTGGATGAGCGCGCCGCCGGCCTGGCGGATCGCCTGCGGGTGCTGGACGAGGAGCGCGCCGCTCAGGTAGCGGCTACCGAGAGGGCAAGGCAGGCGTTGGAACGGGAGAGGGTCAAGCATAGCGGGTTGCAGGAGAAGGTCACGCAGCACCGCGAGTTGCAGCAACGCAACATGGCCCAGCTCGATCAGGTGCGACGGATGCGCGAGGCTACGGCGGCGCAAACGCAGGTGGAGATGGCCCGCCAGATTCTGGACGAGGAGGAGCGCGAACTCGATCATCTCAACGGCCGTCTACGCGATCTCCGCGCCTCTCTGGCTGCGCACGAGGACGCCGTCTCGGCGCTCGATGGCCGACAGGAGGAAGCGCGGAGTCAACTCGACGCGGACCGTGCTTCACTTGATAAGGATTTTAAAGCGGCACGGTCACGTCGCGATTCCAAGGCCTCTGGAGTGCCAAGGTCACTGCTCAGTCGTTATCAGCGCATTAGCGACCGCCGCGAGGGCGACGCCATATTCGCTTTGCGGGGCACGGCATGTAGTAGCTGTGACACAACGATCCCCATCCAGCGCCGCCATGAGATAGCCGAAGGGGGCAAGATCGAGGTATGTGAGGCATGCGGCGTATTGCTCTACGCGTTGCCAGAGTGATGCTTGTTGCCCACGGAGCGAGCCGGTAAGTTGTGGGCGTGATAGCGCCAGCCGTTCGCTCCCGCCCCCGCCCCCGTGCGCGTTGGATTCCACCGTCAGCGCTCGACGAGACGGCGGTGTCGAAGCTTGCCGTGGATCTATCTCTGCCGCCGGCAATCTGTACCCTCCTGATGCGCCGCGGTCACGACCAGGGCGACGTCGCGCGGAGGTTCCTACGTCCGCGCCTGGAGCAGCTCCATTCGCCCGATTCCATGCTCGGTCTGGCGGAGGCGGTCGACCGGCTGGAGCGAGCTATTCAGGCCGGAGAGACGATACTGGTCCATGGGGACTACGACGTCGACGGCATGTGCAGTACTACGCTCATGACGCGGGTGATACGCGGACTGGGCGGACGTGTGGTGCCGTTCATTCCCCGGCGCGTGGAGGACGGTTACGATCTGACGAATGCCGGTGTGAAGGCGGCCGTGGCTGCCGGCGCCAGCGTGGTCCTCACGTGCGATTGTGGAACCAGCGCCGTCGAGCCAGTAGCCGCCCTCGGAGCGCTGGGAATTGACGTGATAATCTCCGATCACCACCTGCCCGGCGGGGCGTTGCCCGACTGCCTGGCCGTCCTTAACCCCCGGCGCCCAGGTTGTGAGTATCCGGACAAGGATCTCGCCGCCGTCGGCGTGGCTTTCAAGCTTGCCCTGGCGCTCACGCGAAGGATGGGAGGGAGTGACACCTCCGTCTACCGGCTGCTCGATCTAGTGGCGCTCGCCACGGTGGCGGACATCGCGCCGCTCAGAGGTGAGAATCGGGTGCTGGTGCGTTACGGCCTCAAGCTTCTATCCGAGACGTCCAATGTCGGCCTGCGCTCCCTCATCCGGTCGTCGGGACTGGAGGGGAAGCCACTGACCGCCGGTCGCATCGGCTTCATTCTGGCACCGCGACTGAACGCCGTCGGTAGACTTGGGCACGCACTGCGCGGCGTCGAGCTCCTGATGTCCGAGAGTGAGCATGAAGCGAACAGCATCGCCCGGGAGCTCGAGGAGTTCAATCGCAACCGGCAGGAGATGGACCGTCGCACTCTCGATGAAGCGAGGGCTATGCTGGCGCGGGTTGATCTCGATGAGACTTACGGCATAGTGCTATCGTCGGAGAATTGGCACCCTGGCGTGATCGGCATTGTGGCTTCGCGGGTCGTGGAAGAGACTGGGAGGCCGGCGGTATTGATCGCTATCCAGGATGGAATCGGGAAGGGCTCCGGCCGCTCCATTCCCGCCTTCGATCTTCACGGCGGTCTGGGCGAGTGCCGCGATCTCCTTCTGCGTTTTGGAGGTCACCGAGCAGCTGCCGGCGTTACCGTGAAAGCCGACGGAGTGGAAGCTTTCGCAGACCGTTTCAACGAGGTCGCGCGAGCGCGACTCACCGACGACGACCTGGTTCGTGAGCTCAAGGTAGATCTCGAGTTACCCATTGAAGATGCGTCGGATGAGATGCAGCTCTTCCTGCGGCATTTTGAACCGTTCGGGATCGGCAACGCTGCGCCACTTTTTGTCTCTCGAGGCGTGCAACTGGTCGGCCGTGCGCGCGTGGTCGGCAAGGACGGTCTCAAGCTGCGGCTCCGTTCTGGCAAAGGCGAGCTGGAAGCACTTGGCTGGGGCATGGGAGCCCTCGCGCCTACGCTCGGCGACGGGAGCTTGGTGGACATCGCGTATCGACTGGAGCGCGAGGAGTACCGCGGCGAATCGCGACTGCAGGCCCGGCTCGTCGACATCATTGAGGCGTGACAGTTAACCTATGAATTTGGCCAGATGCGTATAATCGCCGGTCGTTGGCGCGGCCGGCGCATCCGAACGCCGGCGGGTGTAATCGTGCGTCCCACGGCCGACCGGGTACGAGAAGCGTGGATGAGCATCGTGCACCTGGATCTGCCCGATGCGCGAGTGCTGGACTTGTATGCCGGCTCTGGCGCGCTCGGCCTTGAGGCACTCTCGCGCGGCGCCCGCCATGTCGACTTCGTGGACTCACACCCGCTCCCACTTCGGACTCTCGCCCAGAACATCGAGACCCTGGCGGCGGCGGACCGCGTGACTGTCCATCGGGACGACGCCGCGCGGTTTGTCAGCGCTCTGGATGCCGAGCAGTACGACGTCGCCTTTGCCGATCCGCCGTATCAGGCAGGAAACGCCGTTCGGCTGGCCGAACTCTGGCTGAAGAGACCCTTCGCTCGCCTGCTCGGAGTGGAGCATGAGTCGTTCGAGAAGATGCCGGCCGGCGGAACCACGCGTCGCTATGGCACCACCTCCATCACTTTCTACCGTCTGCCCGAGCCGGACTAAACTCATGCCCCTTTCGCCCCCCCAGTCGTTGCTTGAAGTGGCTTGGAGCATCTCTTCTGCCGACGTCCGCACGTCAGGCCGCCGGTGACCAGGAAAGCCGTCTATGCTGGCAGCTTCGATCCGATCACGCTCGGTCATCGGGACGTGATCCTTCGTAGCCTTCGCTTCGTGGACCAGCTGATCGTGGCGATTGCGGTGAATGTCGCCAAGGAGCCGCTGTTCTCAGTCGAGGAGAGACTGGAGTTCATCCGCCTGTCGGTGGACGGCGATTCGCGTGTGGAAGTGCGCTTCTTCGAAGGATTGCTGGTGGACTTCGTGCGTCAGAACGAAGCGAATCTCATCATCAGAGGCATACGCGCCGTGAGCGACTTCGAGTATGAATTCCAAATGGCGCTCATGAACCGGTACCTCGCCGAGGATATTGAGACGGTGTTCATGGTGCCGTCGGTGGAGACGACATACATCAGTTCAAGCCTAGTGCGGCAGGTTGCTCGATTTCGTGGTGACATTAGCGGTCTCGTTCATCCACAGGTGGCCAAGGAGTTGGCCCGCAAGTACGGCGTTTCTGAGTGAGCGGCCCAAGCGTAACTTCCAGCTCCACCTTCGCTACCCAGCTTCGTCGTCGTGCGGCTTCCGACCTCCGGCGCGTGGTGCTCGTGGAGAGCTGGGACGACCGTGTTCTTGCTGCCGCGGCCGAACTGGCGGCCCAGAAGATCGTCGAACCGATACTTGTCCTCGATCCGAGCCGGCCGGAGTCGCATGAGGCTGTGCGAGCGGTGGGAGTCGAGGTTGTCGATCCGGCCGCCGATCCTCGCCGGAAACTGGTTTCGCAACTGCTCATCGAGCGTCGCGGCTCCCGCGGGCTATCGTCCGAAGAGGCTATCACGCTCGCTGCCACGCCACTCTACTTTGCAGCCGGTCTGGTGGCTTCCGCCGGTGCTGACGGGAGCGTGGCCGGTGCGGTCCACACCACCGCCGAGGTACTTCGAGCTGCCCTCTGGACGGTTGGCGTCACCCCTGGTTGCCGAACCGTTTCCAGCGCTTTCTACATGCTCGTTCCCCCCTTTCGAAGCGACGAGGCGGAGGTGTTGACGTTCAGCGACTGCGCTGTGGTCCGCTACCCGACAGCCGACCAGTTAGCGGACATCGCTTTAGCGGCTGCTGCCGACCGATCGCGCATCGTTGGGGATGAGCCCCGGGTAGCGCTCCTGTCCTTCGCCACCAGGGGGAGCGCTGACGGAGAGTCAGTGGAGATGGTACGAGCGGCGCTGGCGCTCGTGCGGCAACGGGCGCCCAATCTTGCTGTGGACGGAGAATTGCAGACCGACGCCGCTTTGATCCGTAGCATTGGGGATCGGAAGGCGCCCGGAAGCGCGGTCGCCGGTAGAGCCAACGTGCTGGTGTTTCCGTCGCTCGATGCAGGCAACATTGCCTACAAGCTTGTCGAGCGGCTGGCCGGGGCTGAGGCCGTCGGACCAATCGTCCAGGGATTGGCCCGGCCGTGCTCCGACCTGTCGCGAGGGGCGTCTGTGGGCGACATTATCAATGTTGCCGCGATTACGGCACTACAGGCGAGCGAACCGTCAGGCAGTTGAGCGGACTTACTACTTGGAGATCGTGACATGAGCTTCGCCATTGAGAAGCAGGGAGATATCGTGGTGGTTGATGTGGAAGGGCAGTTGATAGTCGGGAATAGACAGGAGCTTAAGCAGAAGATTCTGGACGAACTCGAGAAGGGCGAGCGCAAGTTCCTGGTCGACTTCACCCAGACCGGCTACATCGACAGCTCGGGACTCGGGGTCCTTGTTTCGTTGTCCAAGAAGATCCGCGAGCAGGGTGGGGAGCTCCGGTTGGCCAACCTCAATGACGACCTGAAGACGCTGTTCGAACTCACAAAACTCGACACGCTGTTCCAGATCGCCGATACGCGCGAGCGCGCGATGGAAAGCTTCTGAGGGTGTCGCCCGGCACGGATCGCCGGCGCGGCGCCGTCGGCCAATCCGCGCCGGTGCCTCCTGCCGGTCTCCACCTGCGCATGTCGATCGAGGTGCCGAGCGACGTGCGCTATATCGAGCCTATCATTGGCCTCGTCCAGTACGAGTGCCGCCTGCTCGACTTTCCGTCCCGATACTGTGCGCTCAACGTGCCGGTGGCATTGAGCGAGGCTCTCTCCAACGCCATCCTTCGCGGCAACGAGGAGGATCCTGATCGGGCCGTCAGCGTGAGCGTCAGCGCCTCCAGCGAATCGATCGTTATCGAGGTGCGGGACGAGGGCGATGGCTTCGACCTGGAAGCATCTACCCACGACCCTGCCGATCCCGCTAACATCGAGCGCGAGGACGGTCGAGGTGTCTTTCTTATGCGCGCGCTGATGGACAGCGTGGAGCAATTCGACGACGCTGGCAACGTGGTCAGACTCACCATCGGACGCCCGTGAAGGAACTCGCCGCTATCCTTCGCGCATTCCACCAGACCATGCACTGCGGCGCTTCGGTCTGGACCGAGCCGGTAGCCGGTGGCGCGCTCCGCGCGGTCGCCGGCACGCCGTCGCTAACAGGCTTGCCGTCACGTGAGACTCTGCCCGAGGTAGACGGAGACCATCGGAGACTTCCTTGCGGCGACAGCGAGATGCTGATCGCGCGGGTGTCTGGCCCACGGAGTGGCTGGGTGGGACTCGGACCCATGGCCGACTGTGCCATCGATGACGCCGATCGCCTTCTCGCGTTCATGGTGCCAGTGGTTGCGCAGCAACTGCAGGCCGCCATGGAAGTGGAGGCCGCAGCGAATGAGCTCGCCGAACGCTACGAGGAGATCAACCTTCTCTACACAACGAGTGAGATCCTTGGGCGCACCGTGTCGCTTAGTGAGGCGGCAAGGACCATTCTGAAGGAGATCTCGGAGACCGTAGGCGCGCGTCGTGGGGCAATCCTTGTTCACGACCGTGTGACCGATACCCTCCAGGCGGTAGCCGCGCTCGGCGCCGCGTCCGAGGAGATCCCGCCCATCGCCATCGACGACCCGCAGAGCGTTTCGGCTCGTGTATTCCGTACTCAACAACTAGTCCAGTTGGAAGCGGGCGAGTCAATATATGCGCCGGAGAGTGACTACAGAGATGGTGCCATGCTGTCCGTGCCAATTCTCTGGACCGCACCCGACATCGGACTTCCCCTCGGAGTGGTCAACCTCTCCGGTCGGCGTTCAAACCAGACGTTCACAGCTGGCGACCACAAGTTAGTCGCGGCTATAGCTACCCAGATCGGTACCGCTATCCAGAACGCCCGACTGGTGCGCGAGTCGCTGAGTCAGCAGCGTCTGCTGCAGGAGATGCAGCTCGCTCACGACCTTCAGATGAGGCTTCTGCCTCGCGTGTCAGTTGCAGCGCCCGACGCTGAAGTCGCGGCTCGTGTGGTGCCTGCAGAGAGCGTTGGCGGTGACTTCTACCACCTCTTTCCCCTCGCTGCAGGGAGAACCGGCGTGATGATCGGCGACGTCTCGGGCCATGGCTATCGAGCTGCGCTAATCATGGCACTGGCGATGAGTGCGGCGGCCATTCATGCGCAGGGAACCGATGATCCGGGGCAGATGTTGCGGGCGATGCTGGGGTCGTTGCGGGAAGAACTTGAGCTCACCGAGATGTACATCTCCGGGTTCTACGCCGTCCTGGACCGCGATGCGCGGCTCCTGAAATACGCCAACACCGGCCATCCCCATGCCTTTGTCGTCGGCGCTGACGGGACGGTGGACCGGTTGCATGCCCTCGATCCACCGCTCGGCATGGTCGAGGACCCACCGTCGGCTGCTACTCGGGAGTGGGATTCCGGGCGCGACCTGCTGGTCCTCTTCACCGACGGTATAAGCGATGCGCGCGATCGCCGCGGCCGACGGCTGGGAGAGCAGGCGGTACTCGACATCGTCGTTGAGCACCGGGCATCCAGGCCGGCGGAGATCGTCGACCGTGTCTTCGACATGCTTTCGCTGCACACCGGAGACACTCCCCGACGAGATGACCTGACCCTGGTCATCACGCGGAGTTGAGGATGATATGAGATCGCCACGCGAGGGCCGGCGCACCGGCGGCTTTCCGCCAACTCTGAAGAGGCTGGGTCAGCACTTCCTCGCTGATCGTTCAGTCCTTCAGGCCATCGCCGACGCGCTTGAGCTGACCGGGTCCGAAACGGTGGTGGAGATCGGTCCGGGACGCGGTGCCCTCACCGACCTCCTCGTAGAGCGCGCGGCCCGAGTCGTAGCGATCGAGATTGATCGGGCTCTCGCTGCCATTCTCCGCGAGCGCTACGCAGATCGGCCGCACGTTGAAGTGTTGGAGGCCGACGTGCTGGATGTGGACCTGGCCGCTGTTGCAGGTGGCCCTTACGTCCTTGTCGGCAACGTTCCCTACTACATAACGACGCCCATCCTCTTCCACGCGCTTCGACCGCCCCCGCCATTGCGGTCGGTATTTCTGGTTCAGCGAGAGGTGGCCGAGCGGATGGCTGCAGCTCCCAACACTGAAGGTTACGGCGCGCTCTCCGTGAACTTGCAGGCAGTGGCGTCTGCTGAACTGATTCTCGCCGTACCGCCCACCGCTTTCCGCCCACCTCCCAAGGTGGACTCGGCAGTGGTGCGAGTGTCGCCTTTGGATCTGCCACTGGTACGGCCATCCGAAACCGATGCATATCGGAAGCTGGTTCAGGCGAGCTTCGGGCTGCGTCGTAAGCAGATGCGCCGCGTTCTGCGCACTGTCCGCGGTCTGGACGCGAAGAGCGCGGAAGATTATTTGGAAGCGGCCGGAATCGATCCTGACGTGAGGCCGGAGACGTTAACTCCGGAAGCATTCGTGCGGCTACTCGGCGTGCTTCGAGCCGGCTGACCTACTGAGCTTCTAACGGCTTGCGATTGGCTGCCGTCTACTCCCGATTCGTCAGGGCGAACGATAGCCCTTCCAGCTCCATGGCCATGCTGACCGTCTTCACGGCGATGTTGGAAGGCACCTGAAGCGACACTGGAGCGAAGTTGAGCACCGCCTGGATCCCCGCCGCAACCACGTTGTCTACCGCCGCCTGGGCATCGTCGGCGGGCACCGTCAGCACGGCGATGTCGGGCATCTCAATAGCAGCATCTTCACGCAGTCGGGCAACATCCCTTACAGTGATACCGCGCCAGCGCTGCTGCACACGAGTTGGATCGCTGTCGTAAACGGCTATGACACGGAAGCCGCGTTGCTGGAAACCGCGGTACTGAGCGAGGGCGGTGCCGATGTTACCAGCGCCGATTATGACGATCTTCCACTCTCGTTCCAGGCCGAGGATTTGTCTCAGGCTGGCGGACAACTCGTGTACGGAGTAGCCGAGGCCGCGCTTGCCGAAAGAGCCGAAGGAGGAGAGATCCTTCCGGACCTGGGCCGACGTGGTGCCGCCTCGACCGGCGAGCTCGGCGCTCGAGACTGTGAGCTGACCTCCATGCTCGAACTCTTCGAGGAATCTCAGATAGAGTGAGAGTCGGCGGACGGTGGAGTCGGCTATTCGCTTCACGGCAGGCTGGTGGCTTGTGAATTCTTTCACAAGATAGTCCGGCTGGGCTGACTCCGCCAGACGACAGTCGGGAGCGCAGCGCGGCGGGTGCCGGGCGCCAGCTGAGCGCTCCGCCCGTGAGCGGCTTCCAGGCTGCGCTCCCAGGCCGGCGATCCCCATCCACGTCTCTCGCTGCTATCTTTTGATCCATGCCAGTTCAAGTCAGTTCCGAAATCGGACGGCTTCGTGCCGTCCTCGTACACACCCCCGGTCCAGAGCTCCTCGCCGTCACCCCTGACACGCGCGAGGACTACCTGTACGACGACATCATCGATGTCGAGGCCGCCCAGCAGGAGCATCGGCGATTCGTTGCCATCCTCGAGCGATTTACTCAGGTCCACCATGTGCGCGACCTGTTGGCCGAGGTGCTCACCGAGCCGGAGGCGCGCGAGTTGGTGGTCCGGGAGGCGCTCGACGCTGTTCCGTCGATCCCGCTCGAGCGAGAGCTGGTGGAACTGCCGGTGGATCAGCTCATCAAGCGGCTGATCGAGGGGCGCGAGGCCGAGCCAGGCCCGCTGGCCAAGGCGCTCAATGAATGCGGCTTCGCTCTCCCGCCGCTGCCGAACATGTTCTTCACTCGCGACACCGCAATGGCGTTGGGTGAGCATGTGCTCATTGGCTCCATGCGCTACGACGTTAGGTGGACCGAAGAGCTGTTGATGAAGGCGCTCTTCCGTTATCACCCGGCGCTGGCCAACAAGGGCATCCTTTACGATGGCTCCCTTGAGCGGCGGCTAAATCACACGCTGGAAGGTGGCGACGTCCATGTACTTCGCCGCGACACCGTCATGATCGGCTTCAGTCAGCGATCCAGTCCGTCGGCGATTGATGGCCTGGTTGAATTGCTCTTCAGCCATACCGCGATCACCAACGTTATCGTCGTGGTGATGCCCAAGGAGAACACGGCGATACATCTGGACATGATCTTCTCCCAGGTGGATCGGGACCTGGCGATGGTCCACGCGCCTCACTTCATCGGGCCGGAGCGCCTGGCCACTCTCCTCTGGCGAAAGGGGGAGTCCCAGCTGCGGGAGACGCCCGATGTGTTCGCCGCTCTCAGGGCCTGCGACATGCCGATCGAGCCGATTATATGTGGTGGTCCGCGGCGCATCTTTCAGGAGCGTGAGCAGTGGGCGTCGGGGTGCAACTTCGTGGCCCTTCGACCGGGGCTGGTGCTCTCCTATGCTCGGAACGAGCACACGCTTCGCGAGATGGAAGGGATGGGTTTTGCCGTCGTCCCCGCTGTCTCATTTCTCACTGGACAGCAGCGCATTGCCGACGACGAACGGGCCGTTATCACCTTCGAGGGCGCCGAGCTGGTGCGAGGCGGCGGTGGTCCGCGCTGCATGAGTTGCCCGATCCTCCGTGAGGATCCCTGGGCGTGATCGTAGGCTCGCAGTTCGATGATGCCGCTGGCAGCGGCCACGGGGTGGTAGCAGCCGAGCGGGACACTCTTTTAGTGCAGCGGGCGCGCGATTTTCTGGCTACTGGACCGGCCGACTCAGCGGCGTTGATTAGCAGTGTGTGCCAACTGCCGGGCGCCCCGCCGCTCGTTGCCGAACACCTTGCCCGAACACTGCTCGCCGGTCGACCGGAGTTTGCCGTTGACGGGACCGGAAGGTGGAGCCTGCACGCGACAGCCAAGTTTGCTACGCCGACGAGGGATGTCGCTGACCGCCTTCTGCTGAAGGAGCGGTTCGTCGTCGTCGACGTTGAGACGACCGGCGGTCGGGCGCTGTTGGGCGATCGCGTGACCGAGATAGCGGCGGTCGTGGTGGAGAATGGCGAGGTTGGCGAGGTATACGCCACGCTAGTCAACCCGCAGCGGCCCATCCCTCCGTGGATCTCCTCTCTCACCAACATCAACTGGGAGATGGTCCGTGACGCTCCTCTATTTACTGAGGTGTGTGCCAGGGTGACGTCAATGCTCGACGGTCGGGTCTTCGTAGCCCACAATGCACCCTTCGACTGGAGCTTTGTCGGTGCGGAGGTAGCACGGGCGTCCGGACGCAAGCTGGAAGGGCGACGTCTGTGCACGGTAAGGCTGGCTCGGAAGCTTCTGCCCCAGCTCCCCCGCCGTTCGCTCGACATGGTCGCCAATCATTACGGCGTAGAGATCACCGCCCGCCACCGCGCTGCTGGCGACGCCGTGGCAACTGCTCATGTCCTTCTTCGCCTCCTTGGCGACGCGGCTGATCGAGGCTGCGAGACCTGGGCTCAGATCGATACTCTTCTCTCCACTTCCACCACATCGCGTCGCCGTCGGCGTCCGTCGGGGTTACCCCAGCCGGCGCGTGACGCGGAGGGATTATGACCGCTCCCACACCGCTTCACCGATCCTACCGCTTCGGGCGGTGGACAGTGCATGAACTCCAGGCCGGCGGCCAACAGCTCGACGGCGGCGCCATGTTCGGTGTCGTACCTAAAGTGCTCTGGGAGCGCCGCCTCGCGGCCGACGAGCGCAACCGCATCCCAATGGGCATGCGGTGTCTGCTGATCGAACACGAGGATGGGCTGGTGCTGGTGGATACTGGTGCGGGGGCCAAGGAGACGCCGAAGTTCTACGAGATCTACGGCGTCGAGAATGGTCCGCCGGAGGGTGACCCGGGTCCGACCGCGCTGGAGGCCGCCATCCGCATCGCCGGATTCACCCCCCCGGATGTCTCCCTGGTGGTTAACACTCACCTCCATTTCGATCACGCCGGCGGGAACACCGTACGCGATGAGGATGGGACGATCCGGGCGGCATTCCCGAACGCACGGTACGTAGTACAGAAGGGCGAGTATCACTACGCATCCAACGCCAACGAGCGGACGACAGCGAGCTACTTCCCGCCCAACTACGATCCGTTGCTGGCGACTGGCGCGATGGAGTTGATCGAAGGTCCGATGGAGCTGCGTCCGGGACTGAGCGTACTACCCACGCCCGGTCACACGCCGCACCACCAGAGTGTGGTGCTGGACGCCGGCGGCGGAGACGTACTCTGCTTCCTGGGCGACATCGTGCCCACGCAGTGGCATCTGCCGTTGCCCTGGATCATGGGTTACGACGTCGAGCCACTGGTCTCGCTGGAGACGAAGCGCTGGCTGTTGGCGCGGGCGGTCGAGGAAGAGTGGCTGGTGATGTTCGAGCACGACGCCCATACGGCAACGGGCCGGGTGGGACGGGACGGGAAGGGTTACCACCTTCTGCCCGAGAGCTCTGCGAGCTAACGCTTTAGGCCCTGTTGTATGCCGTCGGACGGGCGGCATCGGTTGATGATCTGGCGGCGTTCTGGTCTTGACGGGGAGTCCTGCGGGCTCTAGTTTGAGTACAAAATATGTGCAAAGTAGGTCGACGGAGACGTCGTCCTCACCCTCTGGCCGCCGGTGCTTGTCTCCGGATCGTGCTGCAGGAGTCCCGATCGTCTTCCCACCCATGCCTTCGTGGCGCGGGTGGATATGTCGTGCGGACTCCGTTAGGAGGCCGCACGTTCTGCGTTCTGCTGCCCTTACTCGAGGATTAAGCCTATCCAGGACCCGACGAAGCGTGTCCGTGTCAATCGCCAGATTCGTATAAGCCCACTGCGCGTCATAGCGCCCGACGGCGAGCAGATGGGTATTCTCGATCTCGAGACTGCCCTGGCGGCGGCGCAGGAACAGGGGCTTGATCTGGTTGAGGTGGCTCCGCTAGCACGGCCGCCAGTGGTTCGCATCATGGACTATGGCAAGTACAAGTTCGAGCAGGCCAAGCAGGCGAGGGCGGCAAAGAAGAAGCAGCACATTATCCAGTTGAAGGAAGTGAAGTACCGACCGGGCATCGATGAGCACGACTTCGAGACGAAGACGCGCCACGCCCGCCGGTTCCTCGAAGAGGGGAACAAGGTCAAGGTCACACTGATGTTTCGCGGACGACAGATTGCCCACCCTGAGCTTGGCCGACAGGTCGTACAGCGCGTCGCTACCGAGCTCGCGGCGATCGCCAAGGTCGAGACTGACGCCAGGCTCGAAGGGAAGTCGATGACGATGATCCTCGCGCCGAAATAAGGAATAATTGCAATGCCGAAGATGAAGACCCACAAGGGCGCCAAGAAGCGCTTCTCCATTACTGGGACGGGGAAGGTGCGGCGTCTGCGAGCTTTCAAGAGCCACATCCTCACGAAAAAGAGCGCGAAGCGGAAGCGCCGCCTGCGCCAGGCTACCATCGTCACCACCAGGGGCGAGATCAAGAACATCAAGCGCCTGCTTGTGGCCTGACAGCCTACCGCCTAATTAGGGAGCGATAAATGCCTCGCGTTAAATCGAACGTCGTCCGCCTGAAGCGGAAGAAGCAGATAATGAAGGCCGCCCGCGGTGCTTTCGGCGGCCGTAGCAAGCTCTGGAAGGCAGCAAAAGAAAATGTCGAGCGTGGTTGGCGCTATGCCTACCGCGACCGCAAGAACAAGAAGCGCGAGTTCCGTCGTCTCTGGATCGTCCGTATCAACGCGGCTGCCCACCAGAACGACATGTCTTACTCCGTCTTCATGAACGGTCTCCACAAGGCCGGAATCGAAGTGGACCGGAAGATCCTTGCCGATCTGGCGGTCGCCGATCCTCAGGCGTTTGCATCGCTGGCCGATCAGGCACGCGCTGCTCTTGCTGCTGCCTGACCGAACGACTCTACCGGGACAGTCCGAAGTCGCTGCGCTTCCTTTCGCGGCAGCGTTGAATCCAGACGACGGCGGTGCGACTATTCGTCGCACCGCCGTCGTTGTTTCGTCTGCTTTTGAGCACCACAGTTCTGGCAGTCAGAATCGGCTTCCAGTCAGTTGTGCCCACAACGCACGGCAGCCGGCGACTCCGTCGCTCCATTTACGCCGCCCCGCACCCAGTCCGCATTTATGGACCTGAACGAGTTCTTGCGTCGCGCCGAAGCCCTCGAGGCAAGCGCCGGCGCCGTTGTCGCCGCACTCCAGCCGGGTACCAGGCTGGATGATGCAAAGGGCCAACTCAACGCCGCTACCAGCGACGAGGTGGCCACCCTTCGGGCCGCTCTCAGAACCCTGCCGCCGGAGGACCGTCGCGCCGCCGGACAGGCCTTCAACCGACTCTCACAGTCGTTGACCGCCGTTGTTGAGGACTACGCGGCAGCCCTTCGCGCGGCTAGCGCCAGCGATGGCGCGTTGGATCTCTCCATGCCGTCGAGAACGCAGTGGCGAGGCTCACGGCACCCGGTGACGATGGTCATCGACGAGATCGCTGACATCTTCCGCGAACTCGGCTTCACCATCGCTCTCGGGCCGGAGGCGGAAACCGCCTGGTACAACTTCGGCGCCCTTAACTTCCCGCCCGATCATCCGGCGATGGAGTTGCACGACACGCTTTATCTGAAGGATGACGTGTTGCTAAGGACACACACGTCGCCGGTCCAGGTGCGCACCCTGCAGCGGTACAAGCCGCCTATCCGCGTGCTCATTCCCGGTAACGTCTACCGCCGGGATTTCTTCGACGCCACCCACGCCCCGGCCTTTGCCCAGCTGGAAGGCCTTGCCGTGGATGAGGGGATATCCTTTGTCGACCTGAAGGCGACACTGGCTGAATTCGCCCGTCGCTTCTACGGCGGAACGCGACGCGTCCGCTTTGGCCCGTCATACTTTCCGTTCACCGAACCATCAGCTCAGATGGACGTCGAGGTTGACCTGAAGGACGGCCGCGGACTGCGATGGGTGGAGATCATGGGTTGCGGACTGGTGCATCCCGCCGTTCTGGAATCTGCCGGGCTGGATAGCGAGCGCTATTCGGGCTGGGCGTTCGGCATGGGGCCGGCACGCATTGCCATGAGCCGCCACGACATCACCGACATCCGTCTTCTCTACGACTCGGACGTCCGCTTTCTGGAGCAGTTCACGCCATGACCCTGTCGCTCATCTGGTATCCGGCACAGATGTCCACCAGTAAGGCCGGCCGATGATAGTCTCGTACGATTGGTTGCGCGCATTCGCTCCTGTCACCGTGCCCGCGGAGGAGCTTGGCGCGCTTCTCGGTGCTCATGTCGCGACGCTGGACGGGATGGAACGGACTCGGGCCGACCTCGAGCCGTTCGTCGTCGGTCTGGTCGTCGAGAGCGAGCATATTCCCGACACCAAGCTCTCCTTCAACAAGGTTGACGACGGAACGGGAACCCTGCATGAGGTGGTCTGCGGGGCTCCCAATGTTCGCGTCGGTGCGCTCTACCCATTTGCTCGGGTGGGAACCGCTATGCCCGGCGGTAAGTTCACAATTCAGCGGCGGAAGATCCGCGGCTTCACCTCCGCCGGCATGCTCTGCTCGGCGGCCGAGCTCGGGCTGGGCGCCGATCAGGCCGGTATTCTCGAAGTGGAAACGGATGCCGCGCCCGGCACTCCCCTACTTGCCGTCCTTGCCGCGGGCGATACACGGCTGGCGTTGGATGTGCTTCCCAATCGCCCCGATCTCTTCTGCCAGCGCGGTATCGCCCGCGAGGCAGCAGCGCTCACCGGCGTGCCGCTCCAGCAACCGCCAGAGCTGAGCGGACTCCCGGAGGTTCCGGCCGCTGTCCTCGGAACCGCCCACGCGACCGCCGACGGACTCACCGTCCGCCTCGACGATGTGGAAGGGTGTCCGCGCTACTGTGCTGCTGTCATCCGAGGCGTCACGGTCGGACCGAGCCCGGAATGGTTGGTCGAGCGATTGGAGAGCGTTGGCGCAAGATCGATCAACAATATCGTCGACGCCACCAACTACTGCCTGCACGCCCTCGGCCAACCGATGCACGCTTTCGATATCGACAGGCTGGGTGCAAACATTGTGGTCCGGGCGGCGAAGGCGGGCGAGAAACTCACTACGCTGGATGGTGCCGAACGCGCGCTGAGTGAAGGCGCACTCGTCATCGCCGACAATGTGAAGCCGGTCGCCATCGCGGGGGTCTTGGGCGGACGGGACAGCGAGGTTGGCCAGGCGACTACCGACATCGTGCTCGAGGTGGCGTACTTCGCGCCCGGCAGGGTGCGTGCGTCGCGGCTGGCCGCAGGACTCTCCACCGATGCCAGTTACCGTTTCGAGCGCGGCGTGGACCGTGGAGCTACGCTGGACCTGCTCGCCGCTGGTGCTGGTCTCATTGCATCGCTCGGCGGCGGGCGTGTGACAGCGGTGTTGGATGTCGGCAAAGCCCCCGGTGCGATGCCGCCGGTGGTCCTTCGCGCCGAACGACTCAAGCGTCTGCTCGGCATTGCAGTGCCTGCGGACAGGGTAGATGAGTTGCTTCGCTCCATTGGTTTCGGCGTCATTCCGGTGGGTGACGATTCGTGGTCGGTGCAGCCGCCATCCTGGCGCCACGACGTCAGTCGCGACGTCGACCTGGTGGAAGAGGTTGCCCGCCTGGTTGGATTCGACAGCCTTCCTGACGAGTTGCGACCGTTCCGGCCCGGCACCGTTCCCGATCATCCGCTCCATGTGAGGAGTGCACGTGTTCGAGACGCACTGATCGCTGAGGGACTGTTGGAGGCGCGTCCGCTTCCATTCGTCGCCGGCGATGACAGCACTCACGTCAGGGTTGCCAACCCGCTCGCCGATGATGAACCACATCTGCGAACCCGAGTTCTTGACACTCTCGCCCGCCGAGCCGAGCATAACCTGGCGCGGATGCAGGCGAACGTCAGGCTGTTCGAGATCGGTGACGTATTCGCGCCTGGCGAGCAGGGGAATGCGCTTCCGGTAGAGCGAATGATGGCCGCGGCGCTTGTTATGGGCGAGCGGAGACCGCCGCATTTCACTGAGCCGCGTCCACCAGCGGTGGATCTCTGGGATGCCAAGTCATTGGGCGAGCGTGTTGCGCGGTCGGCGTTCCCTGGCGCCGACGTCCTACTCTTGCCCTCCGGCGAGGGTGAATTGCTCTGGACGGTTTCCGTGGATGGCCGCGCGATTGGCGGAATCTGGCGGGTCTCCCTGGATGCGCCGCCATGGGCTTCGCCGGCGTACGGCGTCGAGATTGAACTCGGTGTGTTAGAATCAGCACAGGTTGCCGAGCCCGGTGCGCACGCGCACGATGCCAGCGAGGAAAGTGTGGCGGCGGTCGAGCCCGCTCGCTATCGTGCCCTCCCCACGACCCCGGCCGCGGATTTCGACCTGGCGCTCCTCGTCCCCGACGACCTTCCGGCCGCCCGAGTGGCGAGCGTGGTTCAGGAAGCGATGGGTGAGTTGCTCGAGCATCTCGCGCTGTTCGATGAGTACAGAGGAGACGGCGTGCCAGTTGGAATGAGGAGCCTGGCCTGGCGGCTCACCCTGCGTCATCCGGAGCGAACGCTCCGTGATAAGGAGATCGAAGGGCGGCGCGCAAAGCTGCTTAGGGCGCTAGCAGACGAGTTGGGGGTTAGGCCACGTGCGTGAAATCGTGCCGCCGACGGTCGCACCGGTCAGTGGTGCGGATGCCATCGCTGTCGCTCAGGCAGAGCTGCGATCGCTCATTCATCGTCTGGCCGATGAGGTTGCGTCGTTTCGCGCTCGCGCCCTCGCCTCCGAGGCGCGCCAGCGCGACCTGGAGCAGTTTCTGATCGTGGCGGCCGGCCAGAAGGTTGCGACGGCTGATTTTGCCACGGGCTCAGAGTCCGATCTGGAGGACGCTGTGGCGCTGGCAGCCCGGGTCGCTGAGCTGGAACTGGAGAATGATGGACTGAGGCGGCGACTCGCCCTGGCAGCTGAACGCACCAGTCGCCTGCTGGAACGAACGCGCTTCCTGAGGCAGCAACAGGAACAGGGCGGGGAGGTCTGATGAGCGCGAAGAAGGAGTCAGTGAAGGTCTACATACTTGGCGAAGAGTATGCCCTTCGCAGCGAAGCGACGCCCGAACACACTCGCGCGGTAGCGGCTCACGTGGATGCGGCGGTCCGTCGGGTGATGGCCAGCGGAACAGTGGTGGAGACGCACAAGATGGCCATTCTGGCGGCGCTTCAGGTCGCCGACGAGCTCTTCCGTGCCCGGGCGGCTCTGGAAGATGCGGCGGGCGGGATGCGCCAGCTCGGGGACGAGGTTCGTCGGTTATTGCCGCCGGCAAAACGCGCTGCGCCGGAGTCTGGTTGAGTTGCCTTTCCTGACGGCGGCAGGTAGTTTTGCGAGGGCGATGCCAGCAGCGTAGGTTAGTGTGCCATCGCGCTTTAGCACGCTCGGCCAGACTCCGCCGCGGCCTCCGGGTCGTGGCGGGCTTAGGTGTACACTCTCCCAGTGAGCCGCCGCTTCGCCGCATCCGGCGCCGTCTGCGGTGCCGACGAACGCGCCTCGGCGCTCGATCATAGATTCCATGCCTTCTCTGGCGATTCTCATCGCGTTCGGCGTGCTGCTCGTCGCCGCCGCCGCGTTTTTTTATGTATTGGGGAGCCGAACTGGCCGGACGGCTGAGCTACGCCGTCTGGAGGCGAGTAACGCCACGGTCGAGCAAACCACCACCCGGCTCATCGGTGAAGCCGAACAAATTGCTCGTCGCCTTGTCAGTGATGCGGATCGAGACGCCGAATCGCTACGCAAATCGGCCATTCTGTCCGGTAAGGAAGAGTTGATAGAACTCCGGGCCAGTTGGGAGGAGGAGATCCGCCGTCGGCGTGACGAGGTGGAGCGCGAAGAGCGGCGCCTGAAGGAGCGCGACCTCGGCGTGGACCGTCGGAATGAGACGGTTGATCAGCGCGACAAGGAACTGTCCCGACTTAGCGGCGAACTCGGCCGGCGGGAGAAGGCCGTGGTCGATCGGGATGGTGAACTCGACAAGTTGGCCAGCGAATACCAGCACCGGCTGGAGTCGCTGGCCGGGCTGTCAGCGGCCGATGCCCGGCGCGAGCTCGTGCACAGCATTGAGGAGGAAGCTCGCGCCGACGCCGCCAATCGAGTGCGCGAGATCCGTGAAGGGGCCAAGCGTAACGCCGAGCGCGAGGCCCGGCGGATTGTCGCTCTGGCGGTGCAACGCATTGCCGCAGAGCACACGGCCGAGATCACCGTCTCCGCCGTGTCCCTTCCGAACGACGAGATGAAGGGACGCATCATCGGGCGCGAAGGGCGTAACATTCGCGCCTTCGAACTGGCGACCGGAGTGGACGTCATCATTGATGACACGCCAGACACGGTCGTCGTTTCCTGCTTCGAGCCGGTGAGGCGCGAGGTGGCCCGCCTGGCGCTCGAGAAGCTCGTCTCCGACGGTCGTATTCATCCGGGCCGGATCGAGGAAGTGGTGACCAAGGCTCGGAAGGAAGTCGACGTCGGTATCGTCGAGACCGGCGAGCAGGCTGCCTACGAGGTCGGAGTGCACGGCCTGCATCCCGAACTCATTCGCCTCATTGGTCGGATGAAGTGGCGGACGAGCTACGGTCAGAACATCCTTCAACACTCGAAGGAAGTGGCATGGCTCGCTGGTATCATGGCGGCCGAACTGGGCCTGGATGTGAACCTGGCCAAGCGAGGTGCTCTGCTTCATGACGTGGGCAAGGTACTCACCCACGAACATGAGGGAACACACGTCCAACTCGGCGTCGAAGTTGCCACCAAGTACGGTGAGAATCCGCTGGTCGTTAACTGCATCGCGGCGCACCATGACGACGTGCCTCACGAGAGCGAGGTATCGGTGCTCGTCCAGGCCGCTGACGCGATTTCCGGCGCCCGACCTGGGGCCCGTCGCGAGGCCTTCGAGACCTACGTGAAGCGCCTGGAAGGGCTGGAGCGCATAGCAGCCAGCTATCGCGGCGTGGAGAAGGTATACGCGATCCAGGCCGGCCGGGAAATCCGCGTCGTCGTGACGCCGGACGACATCGACGACACGCGCATGTCGTCGCTGACAGAAGAGATCGCGCGACGCATCGAATCCGAACTCCAGTACCCTGGACAGATAAAGGTGGTCATGATCCGAGAGACAAGGACGGTAGACTTTGCCCGTTGATCGCGAGCCGACATCCGCCGTGGATAGCAACTCCGGAGCAATGCTGATCGACGGCAAGGCACTGGCGCTGGAGGTCCGCGCCGACGTCGCGCGCGACGCCGCTCTACTGGCCGCTCAGGGAGTGACGCCGGGTCTGACGGTTGTCCTTGTGGGTGACGACCCGGCGAGCGCGGTTTACGTTGGTGCCAAGGAGCGCGCATGTCGGGAAGCCGGCATGAACGGCGAGACCATCCGCCTCCCGGCGGACACGACCGAGGCTGAACTGATGGCCGTCGTCGATCGCCTCAACGCCGACCCCGCCATTCATGGCATCCTCGTCCAGATGCCGCTGCCATCGCAGATCGACGCCGATACGGTTATCCGTCGCATCCGTCCGGACAAGGATGTAGACGGCTTTCATCCGGTCAACGTCGGCAAGCTCTTGATAGGCGAGCGGGACGGCTTCGTGCCGTGCACGCCGGCGGGTATCATGGTGATGTTGGAGAAGCACAAGGTTCCGCTGCGCGGCGCCGAGGTGGTGGTGGTGGGACGTAGTAACATCGTGGGGAAGCCGATGGCGGCGCTTCTGATCCAGCAGGGCGTGGATGCCACCGTTACCGTCTGCCACAGCCGCACGCGCGACCTTGCCGAGCATACCAGGCGTGCCGACGTTCTGATCGCCGCCGTTGGACGGGCGCGCCTCATCACCTCGGACATGGTCAGGCCGGGTGCGGTGGTGATTGATGTCGGCATGAATCGCATTGCCGATGCGTCCCGGGCCAGCGGAACCCGACTCGTAGGCGACGTGGACTTCGACTCCGTTCGTCATGTGGCATCGCTCATCACTCCCGTACCCGGCGGCGTAGGTCCGATGACGATCGCCATGCTCCTGCGCAGTACAGTTCGCGCGGCCCGTCAGTCCATAGCGGTGGGGGGAGAGGGAGGAGTGAAGTGAAACGGCCCCGTTCGGCGGCCGATGGACGGTCCGAGCAACCCACCGACGAGTCGGCTCTTGACCTGTTCGAGAATCCCGAACCGAGCAGTGGTCGGGCAGAGGGTGATTCCGCTGCGGATCGAGCCGGCACGCGGCAGCCGAAAGCGGACAACAGGCGCCCCCGGACACCGAGTCTGCAGGAACTTACCGAAGAGGTGATCGCCGCCGGACGGCTCGAAATGGAAGAGGACTTTGACACTGTCCCAGCAGATGAGCCGGTGACCGGAAATTTCCAGGAAATTCCAGGCAGCAGCGCCCGCAGTGCGGTACCTATAAGCCTGCTCACCACGACAGCGAAGGAAGTGCTGGAGGGGGCCTTCCTGCCGCTCTGGGTGCGCGGCGAAGTCAGTGACTTCAAGCGCCACCGGAATGGTCACTGGTACTTCTCGCTCCGCGATGCCAGCTCACAGATTCGCTGTGTCGTCTGGTCTCGTGACCAGCGCTCCATACCCGCCTCGCCCGATGACGGGATGCAGGTGACCGCCCTGGGTCAGGTGACGGTCTACGCCGCTCGCGGCGATCTCCAGTTCACCGTCAAGGCGATGGAGGCGGCCGGCGACGGCCTCTGGCGAAAGGCACTCGACCAGGCGCGCCAGTCGCTCGAACGGGATGGTCTTCTGGCCCCGGAACGGCGACGTCCACTGCCGCGTTACCCCCGTCGGGTGGCCATCATCACCAGCCCCAGCGGCGCTGCGCTTCACGACGTCATCGCTGTTGCCCGGCGGCGTTGGGCGGCTATCGAGTTAGTCGTTGTTCCGGCAAAGGTGCAGGGCGAGGGTGCCCCTGAGGAGCTCTGCGCGGCGCTCGACCGAGTGGCTCGATGGGGCGACGTTGACGTCGTCATCATCGGTCGTGGAGGCGGCGCGCGCGAGGATCTGTGGGCGTTCAACGACGAACGAGTCGCCCGCGCCGTAGCCGCCTGTCCGGTACCGGTAATTTCCGCCGTCGGGCATGAAGTGGATGTCACACTGTGCGATCTGGTCGCCGACCTCCGTGCCGCGACGCCGTCGGCGGCTGCCGAGGCGGCCGTGCCAGTACATGCCGAGGCGGCGGCGCGAGTGGGGCGGCTGGATGCCGAACTCCATTCGGCGATCAGATCCAGAATGGAGCGTGCCGCCTCACTGCGGACACAACTCGGCGCCGCGCTGGCCGCACGAGCGGGGCGTATGTTGGATCGGCGCCGTAACAGGTGGCAGCAACTGGGCGGTCAACTGAACGCCCTGAGCCCACTCGCGACACTGGCTCGCGGCTATGCCGTCGCGCGCAGCGCGGACGGCAGGACGCTAACTTCAGTCTCGCGGTTCGCCCCCGGCAGCAGCTTCGAACTCCTGCTCCGGGACGGTCGTGTGATGGCGACCGCCGACAGCGTGGAGCCTACCGCTCCGCTCGAATCGTCCGCCGGGTCGGCACCGGCCAGCCACCCAGGTGATAACCCATCCGCCGTAAGCACCGCCACGCCATGACATTCGAACAGAGCATCAAGAGGCTGGACGAGATTGTCCAGGCGCTGGACAGCGACGAACTGGAGCTCGCGGCGGCCCTCGATCTATTTCGCGAGGGGATCGAGCAGTTGCGCCTGGCCGGAACGGAGCTGGAGCGTGCCGATGCGCAGGTGCGCCAGCTGGTGGAACGGGAAGATGGTACGTTCGTCCTCGTTGACCACGATGCCTGATACCCTGGACGAACTCTTTGCTGGAGATCGGCAGGCTGTCGAACAGGCGCTGGCGGACTGCTGTGACAGCCGACTGACCGATCTAACCCAGTCGGTGGCTGACTCGGTGCGCTATTCGCTCCTGGGAGGCGGGAAGAGGCTACGCGCGGCGCTTGTATGCGGCGCTTACCAGGCGGCCGGCGGACTGGGTGACGCCAGTGCACTGGCCGCGGCAGTAGAGATCGTGCACGCGTACTCTCTCGTTCACGACGACCTCCCGTGCATGGATGACGACGACATGCGAAGGGGCCGGAGCACGGTCCATCGCGTGTTCGGCGTGCCTGCGGCTACCGCAGCGGGGCTGGCCATGGTTCCGCTCGCCGCCGGAGCCGCATACGATGCCGTACGCGCCCTATCTCTCCCCGAGTCCGAGGCCGGAGAGGTTGTGCGCACGCTCATGGTGGCATCTGGCGCTGCGGGAATGATCGGCGGTCAGCTGCTGGACCTGGAAGGCGAAGGACACGCGCTCTCGCTGGCCCAGTTGGAGCGCATCCACCGCTGCAAGACAGGTGCGCTGATCACCGCAGCGGTGCGGCTGGGCGGGCTTGCTGCTCGAGCCGGCGACGATGCGCTGGATGCCTTCTCCTGTTATGGAGAGGCAATTGGCCTGGCTTTCCAGATCGCCGATGACGTGCTGGACGTGACGGCCACCACAGACGAACTTGGAAAGACAGCCGGGCGTGATATTGCTCTGCGTAAGAGCACGTATCCTGCACTGTTGGGTATACAGGGTGCTAGGGAGCGTGCCCGGGTACTCGTTGCTGAAGGGTGCCAGTCGCTTTCTGACCACGACCTCTTAACACCGAAGCTCCGGGCCATCGCTCTGTTCACAATCGACAGACGTTCCTGAGGCTCATCCGCACCGCCGGTTTTCTGCCTCCTTCACCGGAGGCGCACGTCGATACCTTTCGTTACAGTACGACCGTCAGCGCCCGGTGGTTGCCGGGCCGGCGGCATCTCCAGCTCGTGTCAGCATGTCCGACCCTGTTCTTCCCCGAATCGATTCGCCGGCCGACCTGAAGCGCTGCTCTCGTGACGAGCTTCGCCAGCTTGCCGACGAGATGCGTGCCTTCATGATCGACAGTTGCTCGCGTACCGGAGGCCATATTGGCGCCGGCCTCGGCGTGGTAGAGCTGACGATCGCGATGCATTATGTCTTCGATACTCCGCGCGACCAGCTTGTCTGGGATGTGGGGCATCAGGCGTACCCGCACAAGCTGCTTACGGGTCGGGCCAATCGGTTCGAGACGCTGCGGCAGGACAGTGGACTGTCGGGCTTCCTGAAACGGAACGAGAGTCCCTACGACGCCTTCGGCGCCGGTCACGCCGGCACTGCGATCTCGGCTGCTTACGGAATGGCGGCGGCTCGTGACATCAATGGCGATGACTTCAAGGTCGCGGCTATTCTCGGCGACGGTGCGCTCAGCTGTGGACTCGCCTACGAAGGGCTGAATAATGCCGGCGCGTCGGAGAGCGACTTCGTGGTTATCCTTAACGACAACGAGATGTCCATCGCACCGAATGTTGGTGCGATGCACAAATACCTCGTCTCGGTCCAGCGGAATCCGCTCTACAATCGGCTTCGCAGCCGGATTGGCGAACTCGTTGACGGCGCACCTGGTCCACTGGCGGCCGCTGGCGCGCTGGTGCGGAAGTGGGAGGAGAGCGTCAAGAACTTTCTCACCCCTGGCGTTCTCTTCGAGGAGATGGGTTTCCGCTACTTCGGTCCCATCGATGGCCACGACATTGACGCCCTCACGGATACCCTGACGGCTGTCCGTGCTCTCAAGGGACCGCGTTTTGTCCACGTCATTACCCAGAAGGGGAAGGGTTTCCCGGCTGGTGAGCACGGGGAGAAGTGGCATGCTCTGCCGCCCGGACACGACCCGGCAACTGGCAAGCTGCGTAAGGGGACCAAGACTCCGGCATACACGGATGTTCTCAGCCAGGGGCTGATCGAGCTCGGCGCGATGACTCCCGAGCTTGCCGTCATTACCGCGGCGATGCCGACTGGAACGGGCACCAGCGCGTTCGCGAAGGCATATCCAAAGCGATTCTTCGACGTCGGCATAGCCGAGGGCCATGCAGTCACTTTCGCCGCCGGTCTCGCTACTCAGGGAATACGACCGGTCTGCGCGATCTACTCCACTTTCCTCCAGCGTGGCTATGACAACGTCATCCACGACTGCGCTATCCAGCACCTGCCGGTAGTCTTCGCCATGGACCGCGCCGGTATGGTGGGTGAAGACGGACCCACCCACATGGGCCTTTACGACATCGCCTACATGTTGGCGGTTCCCGGGATGACGGTGGCGGCACCGAGTAGCGCCACGGAGATGCTGGCTATCCTGCGCGCTAGCATGACTCATCAGGGGGGACCGTTCTCCTTGCGCTATCCGCGAGCGGCGGCGCCCGATATTCCGCCGGCCATGGCCGATGTTGAGCCGGCTCCGGTAGGGACGTGGACCGTCCCACGCCACGGTAGCGAGGTTGCCATCCTGGCAGTAGGAACGATGGTTGCTCCGGCGCTGGAGGCGGCCGATGCTCTGGCCGCAGAAGGTCTTTCTGTCACGGTGGTAAACGCCCGCTATCTGAAGCCGTACGACGCTGTCACCCTCAATGCACTCCTCGCCGAGCACAGACAGTTCCTGGTCGTCGAAGAGGGCGCCGTGGTCAATGGATTTGGCGCCATGATGTCGGCCGTAGTTGCCAGGCTTGACCCGTCCGTTAAGGTAGTGACGCACGGCGTTCCCGATGTGTTCATCGAGCATGCCTCGCGCGCTGTGCAGCTCGCTCGTTGTGGTCTCGACGCCGCCGGCATCGCCGAGCGAGTGCGGGCGCTACACGGCACGGAGGCGGTGGCCGGGTGATTCAGGTCGGCGTCGTCGGACATTCCGGCTACGTCGGTCTCCGAGAGGTTCTGCACGACCTCCTGCGACTTGCCGCTGAGCTCAACCTCAGACTCTATCTCGAGGATGAGCTCTTTGCGGTAGCAGGGATCGGTGAGCGTCTCACCGACCCCGATGTCGTCGATGTCCTGCTAACGCTCGGCGGCGACGGCACGCTGCTTAGAGGTGCGCGCATTCTGGCCGGCCGGCCGGCACCTATCCTCGGCGTCAACCTTGGCAGGGTCGGTTTCCTGACCGCGTGCGCCGGCGACGAACTCGAACAGGCATTGCGACTGCTCTCCAGCGGTGACTATGTCGCTGAGCCGCGGATGGCGCTCGAGGCCCGAGCCCTGGACCGTGACAACGTTGAACGGCGGCGTCTCTATGCTCTCAACGATGTGGTGCTACACAAGGGTGGCTTCGCTCGGGTGCTCAGCCTGGAAGTTCACGCCGGTGATGAACCGGTTGCGCGCTTCTCCGCCGATGGCATAGTCGTCTCCACCCCCACAGGCTCTACCGGCTACAGCCTATCGGCCGGCGGGCCCGTCGTCGTCCCGACGCTGGAATCAATTATCCTCACTCCCATCTCGGCCCACACGCTCGCTCTTAGGGCACTCGTCCTTCCGCCATCCGTCCAGCTTCGCATACGCGCGAATGATGGCCCGGAGCAACTTCTGGTGACGGTGGACGGGCAGGCCGGTACGACCTTCGCTCCAGGTGAGACACTTCTCGTCCAGCGGGCGGAGCGACCGGTTCTCATCGTTCGGTTTCCGGGCACCTCCTTCTTTGCTCGCCTCACCCGAAAGCTGGGGTGGGGCGGATTGCCAGATCGTGACCAGGACCGTCGGTGCTGATTGAACTGCGCATTCGCAATTTTGCCATAATCGAGTCGCTTACCCTTCCGCTCGCCCCGGGCTTCAACGTCCTGTCCGGCGAGACGGGTGCCGGCAAGTCGATCATCGTTGGCGCACTCGGCCTGCTGCTGGGCGAACGAGCGAGCGCCGACCTGGTGCGCACGGGCGCTGATCGGGCTTCGGTTGAGGGAGTTTTCGAGGTCGCGCCAGAGCATCCGCTGCTGCACCTGCTGGATGAGCGCGGCGTGGAGGTGGATGACGGTCTGTTGGTATTACGCCGCGAGATCGCTTCGTCTGGCCGGGCGCGGGCCTGGGTGAACGGTTCTACCGTTACCGTCGGCGTGCTTGCCGAGATCGGTCGTCAACTGGTGAGCCTGCACGGCCAGCACGAAGCCCAGAGCCTTCTGGATGCCGAATCGCAACGCCGCATTCTGGATGCCTTTGGTGATGCCGACGCAGCCGTTGCCGACGTTCGCGACGCCCATGCCCGGCTGACCGGTGTACGTCGGCAGATAGTGGAGTTGGCGCACCGGCGGGACGCCGCCGAGCGACGGGCGGATTACCTGCGCCACGTCGTGAGAGAAATCGATGAAGCCCGCCTCGTCGAGGGCGAGGACGGAAGGCTGGAGGAGGAGGCCCGTCGCCTGGAGCACGCTGAAGAGCTTCGCGCCACCTCCTCCAGCGCCGTCCTGCTGCTTCAGGATGGCGACGAGGGAGTGCTTGCCAGGCTGTCCCAGTTGCAGCGAGCGTTGGCCGCCGTGCGGCGCATAGACCCGGCGCTGGACCGGCTCCAGGAGCTCTTCGATACAGGTTACTATGCCGTCGAGGAGTTGGGCCGTGAGCTGGAGGATTACGCGGCGACGATTGACCTGGACCCGTCCCGCCTGGCGCAGGTGCAGCGGCGTCGAGAACTCCTCTTCGGACTGACGAAGAAGTATGGCCCGAGCCTGGCAGACGTCATGGAGACTGGGCGTCAATCTCGTGGCGAACTGGACCTCATCGATTCCGCCGAGCTCGACCTGCGGCAACTGCAGGCTGTCCAGACTTCGGCCAGCGAGCGGATGATCGAGGCGTCGGCAGCGCTGACCGCGCTGCGCGCGTCAGCCGCGCAGCGACTTGCCTCGTCGGTGGACGAGCTTCTGCCTCAGCTTGGTATGCCGGACGGCCATCTCTCCGTGGCACTGGTGCCCGTCGTCGACATCGGGCCGAATGGAGCTGAGGATGTCGAATTTCGTATCGCGCTCAACGTCGGACACGAGGCGAGGCTACTCGGCCGCGTTGCTTCGGGCGGTGAGCTGTCCCGCGTCATGCTCGCGCTCAAGACGATTCTCGCCCGGTTGGATGCCGTCCCCACCCTGGTGTTCGACGAGGTCGACGCCGGAATCGGTGGACGCGTCGGGCTGCAGGTCGGCGATACAATGCGTCGAGTCGCCGAGCACCATCAACTGTTCGCCATCTCGCACCTGCCGCAACTCGCCGCCCGCGCTCATCATCATATCCTGGTGGCCAAGGGAGCCCGCGGTGGTGTTACGACCGCTGACGTGAGTGTGCTGGACGGAGACGCCCGGGTGTACGAGCTTGCCCGCATGCTAGGCGGTGACGCGGAGAGCGAGGTCAGTCGCGCCCACGCTCGAGAACTGCTCGCTACGGCCGCCGTGAGCACACCCAGTCCCCGTCGGCGGCGAACTGGTAAGGCTGGTTGATCTGTCGTTCCGGCGGCCGGCCAGTCAGCGCCCGAACGCGCTCAGATAAATGCGCAGCAGAACCTCGTCCCGTGTGAGCTTCGCCGTTCCCATACCTGACCCGGCTACGGACCGGCTATGCAAGTAGCTGATGTCCAGCGGCATTCGGACACGTCGAGCGGCGTAGGCGGAGATGGTGGAAATTGTGACCCCGATTCCCACCCGGTGCTCCGTACCCTCGCCGCGGCGAGCCGCCAGGTCGAGCGACTGGGGAATGACATCCGTCTCGCCTGATATGACCTCCAGAGCGTCCATTCCCTGGCTGCGAAAGCGATATGAGCCTGAAAGAGACACGAAGTCGCCCAGCGAGACCCGCGGCGTCAGCTCCAGCTCCAGATAGTCGCCCGGATCACGTCGAACGCGAGTGACGTTCTCGTCTCCGAGATAGCTCTCCGCGGCTGTATTTGGCAAGCGGATGCTCTGCTCGCCGGTCATCTGGATGCCGTAACGCACTGCCGCCGAAGTCCAGAAGCGTCGTCCGACAATCAGGTCGGCAACCGCTCCAATCTCGACATCCATCTGGCCATCGCCGGTGCCGATCTTCAGCAGTTCATCCACATCGGCTGGCTTACCAGTCCCCAATCGTACCAATCCGTCCACGCTCGCCCGCGCCGTGAAGCGCGACGGGTTGGTGGCTCGCTCCATATCGCCATCGAAACCGTCGAAGACTAGCACTCTTGCGCCGAGTTCGATGTCGCCGATGCCGTAGCTGGCGGAGTTGCCCGGCTGCGCGACACCGAGCGCGGCGAGCGCAGTACCCAGGGTGGCGCCTGTCAGCGGCTGTGAGGCATTGCTTGGCCCTACTCCGGCACCGATACCGCCAACTCCGAAGGCGCCGTAGGATTCCCGCAATGCGGCCAGGCGGTCAGCGACTGCCCTCGCCGCCTCGCTACCTGTTCGCGGCACTACAGCGGCGCCGCCTTCATCTGGCACACCGTAGACAGCTACGATCTCGCTGGCGAACGCGCGTGCGGCGGCGTTGGTCGCCCGTGCCGCGCCGGGATTGGAGCACGCGGGCACTTCCGGCTCCGTCTCGCAGGCAGCCAACGCTGCGTCCAACGCCTCAGCGGATGCGCGCAACTGATTAACGAGCGTGGCGTTGCCGGCCAACTGCGACTGCTCGGTAAGGGCTGGGTTGAGACCCACGTTGCCGCTCTCCCCAGTCCGGTTCACAGTGGCCGCCATCTCCACCCTGGTCTGCACGTAGGGAATCATCGCCGAGAGCTGCAGCCGCCGCCCCACGCCGAGTTCGAAGCGCACCGGAATTGTGGAGCGTCGTGCCTCCGCTCGAAGCTGAACGTCGCCGAGGGACAGCTTTAGAGCGTCCAGTCCGGTGAGTGCGCGCAGCCGCCCCTCCAACTGCGACAGGCCAGCAACCTCCGACGCGCCCAGGTCGTGGCTGCTGAAGCGAGCCCCGAGCGGTGAGGAAGTTCTCACTGGTTCACCAGACGCGTTACTGCCAAAGGTGGAGTTCCACGTATCGAGCTGCCCCCCGACGCCCACCCTCAACGCTCCTAGCGGAAGTACGATGGCGTCGGTCCCGGTACCCAGCACTCTCTGCGCCGGCAGGGTGAATAAGGGCACGGCGAGGAGTGAGAGGACGCCTGTGGCAGCGCGAACCACTCGAACTGAATAGGCAGCCGATGCTTTGAGCACTGGGCAGCGTGGGGGTTGATGGTGGACCGGGCGCATGTCGACCCGGCTAGATTACGGCCACGACGAACCGGATCTAACTTACACCCGCGCCCCGTGAGAACAGCACCGCTCCCGCCTGTCCCCTGGCAGTTCACCGGCAATCATTGGCTCGCGCTACCGTGTATCCATCCAGCCGACGGTAGCATCCGTGCCGTCGGAGCGCTGCATCGCGGGGCTCGAGGGACAGTGGAGTTTGCCGGCGGAGCTGACTTCCTGACTGGCTCCACTCCGGCTCTTCTGCGCCCTGTATTTGAGGTTGAGGGCGAGCGGCACGACCTCGGGGGCGGTGGTATGGCCTGGGAGCGCGCCCTTGAATGGCTTCCAACCTTTGCCACCAGTGTAGGGCCATTAGCCGTCCGGGGCACCGTCTTTTCGCCCTACGGCCGCGACGCCGACATGGCCGGTGCTGTCTACGCGCTGTCGCTGGAGAATCGCACGGAACGGGTACTGGAGGTGCGCTGCGGCGTTGAGGGAACGCTTGGACATCGCCAGTTACGAGTGCGTTCAGAGCGGGCGTTTCACGATCGTCACCGCGCGTGCGTCGCCGACCGTGATGTCGTCGTGCTCGACGGAGCGACCCCTCCAGGTGTGGTGGCTCTCGCCATTGCTGCGGAGGAGACGTCGTCGGTCACGGTGGAGGATGGTGACGCTCCTACTTATCAGATCTGGCGTTCACTCACTCTGGAGCCTGGAGAGCGCGGCGAGATCGCTTTCTATCTTGCCGCCGGTCCCGAGCGCGACGGCGCAGAGGCCGCGGTGGCTGCCCTCCGGCGGCGCGGCTGGCGGGACCTGCTCTCGGCCACGCGGCACGCACTGATCTCGATGGAGCAAACCACCGGCCACGAGGGTACCGACCGCCTCGTCAACCGCAACCTGCTATTCGCCTATTTTTACGGCGTCGGCCGGGCTCTGGACGACGCCCATTTCTACCTTGTACGCAGCAGGGCTCCATGGAACGGACATGGCGCCACGTACCGCGACTGGGAAGCCCTCATGTGGACACTCCCAGCAGTGCAACTCGGCGACCCCTCGCTCGCTCGCGAACTACTTCTACGCGCCTGTGAACTGCACGGCTATGCGCCCGGCCGAGGCGAGAACTATATGGACGGGACACTATTCTCACCCGGCTTCTCGCTGGAGGGCGCGGCTGCCTACCCCCTCGCTGTGGATCGCTACATCCGCGGCACGGGGGATGACGAGATCGTGGAGGAGCCGGCGCTGGCCGATGCGCTGTATCTGGCAGCCGACGACATCGGCGCCCGCCGCGACGGAAGGCTGCCTCTCTACGCAACTGAGGTAGACCCCGCCGGGAATCCGGTAGCACACCCATTCACGTTGCATGGGAATGCGGTCGTCGCGCTCGCATTTGACGTTTTACGGCGGACCCTGGACGAGGACGCGGCAGGCGAGATTGAGGATCCAGATGCGGTGAGAGCAGCATTACAGAGGAACTTTGTGGCTGAGCGGGAAGGGAAGCCCGTTTTCGTGGCCTCTGCTACCCTGACTGGCGAGCGCTCCGAGGCGTCTGTAGAGGCACCGGCTGCTTCGGCGCTTTGGCTGCCTCTCTATGACGCCGTGTCCCGGGACGACTCCACGTACCGCCGGACCGCTCGTGAGATAGTTGAAGTGCCCGGTTCACTGCTTCAGCGCTGTGCCCGACTCTTCGGACCCGACGCCCAGTCCGCGCTCCAGTGGTTGCGTCACGCGCCCCTGGACAGCGGCGTGGCTGCTGAACTGGTGGACGAGGATGGTCGGGCGGTGGGCAACGGGGGTGATGCCGCTCTGTCCGGTCTGGTGGCTTACACGGCGTGGTACGCCGTCCACGCGTTAGGAGTTAAGCCGTAGCAGAACTTTGGGAGTCTCTTCGAAATCGGTCAGCGAGCCGTCCAGGCGCAGACCGGCGGAAGCGAACTTTGCGCGCTTGTCTGGTGCAAGGGTGGCGGCTATGTTGATTAACGTGCGGGAATAGCTCAGTTGGTAGAGCACAACCTTGCCAAGGTTGGGGTCGCGGGTTCGAGTCCCGTTTCCCGCTCTTGTTAAGTATGGAAGCGGGAGCGGCGGGTGCCGCTCCCGCTCGCGTTAGGGGACGGTCCGGCGTCGAAACGCGCTCAGGTGGCGAAACTGGTAGACGCGGCGGGCTTAAACCCCGCTCCCGATTCGGGGTCCGGGTTCGATTCCCGGTCTGAGCATGATCACGGTTGTAGCCAGAACAGCCGACAACTACGAACGGCCAGCGGGCTCAATGGGAATCGGTTCCCATCGCGCCCGCTACTCGCTGCTCTGTGATGCTAGTGTCGCTGGATGCGCGAGTCATGGGCACACCTAGGCTACCGTCGCTGGCGGCCCCTGTTCAGCTTGCTGAAACGACGCGCGTCGCTGACCGCTACGCACTCCCGGCCATGCTCGCAATACCAGCCATGCCGGTCGAAGAAAACCATGTGCCAGTGCCGGCGGCCCTTCACCAACTCATCGACGCGATAGAGTTCCTCCACCGAAGTGTCGGGTCCGCACTTCGCCACCGGATCGAGCGGTCGGACCCGTACCTTTCGATCAGAATCATCAACTGCCACAACTCGCTTCGTCGCCAACCCTGTCGACTTTGGGTGTCTAGCGGCTTTGGCAGCCGGGCCAGGACTGGCCCTTCTGCTTCCGCCTTTGCCAGTCCTGGAGGCGGCTGCGCTTCCCGAGGCGCCCCTCCGCTTCGAGGACGTCAAAGTCTTCGCTTTAGCGGCCGACTGAGCCTTTGACCCTGAGATGGTCTTGGGCTTTGCCCTGGCGGTGGCGTTGTACTTTGTCCTGGCGACCGTCGTCGCCTTCGCCTTTGGCTTGGCGGGCGTCTTCGGCTTTGGCTTGGTGGGCGTCTTCGGCTTTGGCTTGGCGGCCGTCGTTGGCTTTGACCTGGTTGCCGGCTTCGGCTTCGTCTTGGCGGCCGTCTTAGCGGCCGCCTTCGGCTTCGTCTTGGCGGCCGTCTTAGCGGCCGCCTTCGGCTTTGGCTTGGCGGCCGGCTTCGGCTTCGTCTTGGCGACCAGCTTCGGCTTCGTCTTGGCGGCCGCCTTCGCCTTCGCCCCGGGCGCAAGACTCGGCTTTGCCTTGGTCGCCGTCTGTGCGGCTGCCTTAAGCTTCGGCTTCGCGATCGCTTTAGAAGTCGTATTGCCGGCTGCTTTCGGCTTTGCCCTGGAGGCCGTCTTCGAAGCTGCTTTCGGCTTCGTCTTCGAAGCTGCTTTCGGCTTCGTCTTCGCGGCTCTCGTCGGCTTTGCCCTGGCGGTCGTCTTCGCGGCTACCTTCGCGGCTGAGAGGATGGTCGTCTTCGCGCCTGTCTTCGGCTTCGATTCTATCCCTGAAGTCTCCGTTGCTTCAGTGCCTGTCACGTTTCCTACTTCCGAACTGCTTAAAGAGGCGATCCTTGTGCGACGCTCGGTTCCCGCGAATGGCTCGGAAGAGCCTCGCTGAGAGCCGTCATCGCGGCCCACGGCGGATCCGACGGAAGGAACAGGTGCGGGCGGAGAAGAGCGCGCACCGGCCGGCCTGCTCGGCGTCCCCGCTCTCCCGGCGGCCGGCTCGGGCGCTCCTACAGCCATGCCGTCATCCCTCGCTGCGACTCGCTAGCCCACCCCACGCTGACTCCCAGTGCTGTTAGTTCGGTAATTGTTCGGTAGGCAGAATAGCATGATGAGCTCGTCCTGTCAACATCCTCGCATTGGCTCACCGATCGCCGTTAAACCGTTGACGGACAGAGATATACGGCAACCTGCATGACGTTTATTCTCGAAGGTAAAGCGGTCGAAGCGACTAGTTATCGTCGGGCTGGCCCCGCTCCTGCACTTACAGTCTCCTACCTAATGTCACGAGTTTCAAAGGAGGAGTCGATGGATCGCGGAACCGATTTTCTGAAGTCCCAGATCAATAACGCCGTCATGCAGCACAACACCTTCCTGCAGGCGCTTCAGGACCACGAGACGCAGGCAGAGGATTCTCGCTTCCGAGATCTCTGCAGCCGTCATATTCCCGCCATGCGTGAGCATCAGCGTGCTCTTGAGAACTATCAGACGACGCTCGGTGCCGAAGCTGGGGTGGGCAAGAAGGTCCTGGGTAAGGCCTTGGGAATGGCGCGCGACCTCGCCGACGCCACTCGCGAGAGCGACTTCCTACGCCTCGTCGGCGATATCGTGATGGCGCGACAGTCCGAAGACACTTTCAAAACCTTCCGCGAGGCCGGGCGCGCTCTTGGCAACAACACGCTTGAGCAACTTGGAGCAACGGGCGAGTCGGGTCACGACAGATACGTGCACGAAGCCAATCGCCTGGCTCAGGCCATGTTCGTGGAGCATGTACGGGACGTGGCTCCTGGAACAACCATTGATGCCCACGCGGCGCCGGACATGCACACCCCCTGATAGCGGCGAGTCGGTAGTAATTCCGCCGACGCTCGGCCTACGAAAACGACCAGCAATGACGTGTCGGCGCTCCCTTGCGCCGGCACGTCATTGTCGCTTCCCAGGCCGAACCTCCGCGACGACACCGGTCGCTATATCTTTGCCTTTATGATGACCGTCCAGAATCGAGCGGCGTTCAGCCCAGCGGCGCTCAGCCCAGCGGCGTTCAGGCAGGCCGCGTTCACCTGCATGAACTGCCGCCGCCTCTCTTTCAGTCCCGTCCCCGGACCTAACGGCGACATTATTCCAGATCGCCTCGTGCTAGTCGGAAGCGCTGGATGAGGATAGAAGGAGAGGTCGCCGTCCCGGGCGACAAAAGCATCTCCCACCGCGCGCTGATCCTGTCCGCCGTGTCACGCGGCTCGTCGCGTGTCACCAATATTCTACAGTCGGCCGATATCGCCTCCACGGCGAGCGTACTCCAGGCTCTCGGAGCCGCCATTCCACCCCTGGCCGACGACATGTTGGTGGAGGGAGTGGGTAGGATGGGCCTGAGGGAGCCGGTTTCCGCTCTGGATTGCGGCAACAGCGGCACCACCACCCGACTGATGGCTGGCGTGGTAGCTGGAGCTGGCGTAACTGGTCGGTTCGAGGGAGACGCAAGCCTTAGTCGCCGGCCTATGGGTCGCGTCGCCGTACCACTCCGTGCCATGGGTGCGCTGGTGAGGCTTCCAGAAAGTGGCGGTCTTCCGATGGATGTGATCGGCGCGCGGCTGCACCAAATCGACTACCGAAGTGAGGCGGCGAGCGCCCAGATCAAGAGCGCTGTCCTGCTCGCCGCAGTCATGGCCGGAGTGCCTGCTCGTGTTCGCGAGCCGGCCCCATCTCGCGACCACACCGAGCGAATGCTTGCTGCCCGCGGCGTACCGGTGCGATTCCATGATGACGGTGCCGCGGTCCTGCCAGTCGAGGAGCTCTCAGGGCTCGACATCCGCGTACCTGGCGACCCGTCCTCTGCCGCCTTCCTGGCCGCCCTGGCGGCGCTTGCCGACGACGGGGAGTTGGTCCTCACAGGAGTCTGCCTCAATCCCACGCGTGCCGGCTTCTTCGCGGTACTCCGAAGAATGGGAGCGAGAGTGCGAATCGAAGCTACCGAGGAGGGTGGAGAACTGGTCGGCAGCATTGCGGTGGCTCCAGGACCGCTCACCGGTACGACAGTCGGAGCGGGCGAGGTGCCGGCAATGATCGATGAGCTACCGCTCCTCGCCTGCCTGGCCGCCCGAGCGGTAGGAGTGACGGAGATCCGCGGAGCCGGGGAACTCAGGGTGAAGGAGAGCGATCGCATTACCGCTGTGGTCGACAACCTGTGCCGTCTGGGAGTAGACGCCGCAGAACTCCCCGACGGGCTGCGCGTGCGCGGCGGAACCAAGCCGCTCATCGGCCGTGTCAGTACCCACGGAGACCACCGGCTTGCGATGGCCTTTGGGGTGCTGAGCGCTCTCCCTGACAGTGCTATCGAGATGGATGACCGCGACTGCGTGGCTGTCTCCTATCCCGGCTTCTGGTCCGACCTGAGACGAGTACTGTCTTGAGTGAACAGCGGCTGGTGGTGGCGATTGACGGGCCGGCGGCATCTGGAAAGTCTTCGACCGCTCAGTGGGTGGCCCGCGAGTTGGGGCTTCTCCATGCCGATTCCGGTGCGCTATATCGCGCCGCAACTGCCGCCAGGCTTCGCCGCAACGGATCTTCGGATGACTGGGACGAGGAGTCGGTCCTCGCGGCCGCCAGCGAGACATGCACGATCTCGCCGACCGGCACCACTTTTCGCTGTCTTCTGGACGGTGAGGCAGCCGAGGACGAACTGCGCGGGGAGGCCGTGACCGCCGCTGTCTCCCGTGTCGCCCGCATGCCGGGCGTTCGGACGTGGGTGGATGCCCAGCTTAGGGAGCTGGCACAGAGTCACGACCTGGTCGTGGATGGTCGCGACATCGGCACAGCCGTCTTCCCGGACGCCACGTTAAAGGTCTTCCTCGTCGCTGACCCTCGGGAGCGGGCGAGAAGACGACTGGTGCAGCGACTCGAGCGAGCGCCGAGTGATGAGGAGATCGACACCGAGACGGAGCAGCTGCTGCGCCGGGACGTCTTGGATTCCACCCAGACCGTTAAGGCGGTTGATGCCGTGCTCATTGACAGCACCAACCTGACTCAGCGAGATCAGGTAGAGCAAATCGTCGCTCTGGCCCGCGCCGTGCGGGAGAGTTTCTGAGTCGGCGTTGATGGCCTTACTCGCTATCGGAAAACCAGCCGATGGACGAAGAAGGCGCCGGGCAGTTGGCGTTGACGCTGACGGAACTCTGTCTTATCATTCCAGGCTCCCGTGGTCTGTCGCGGGAGTCCTGCGCCCTGATCCGTCGCTTTGTCGGTTCATGGCGCCTAACCCCAGACTCGTCGCGGCGAGCCTAAACCTCCGCGTTTCCAGGAGATTCCCTTCTGTATGGCCGAGCTCGAACAGGAAACCCCCACAACCGACACGCTCGTTGACATGCCCGTCGACGCGCCCCTGACGCCGCGCGAGAAGCGCGACCTTCAGAAGTCGCAGCTGCGCCCGCTTGCGAACCGCCGCCCAGAACTCTACGAGGAAGACGAGTACTCGTCTGAAGAGTTCGAGGCGATGATCGAGATGTACCAGGGCACGATGGCCTCCATTGAAGAAGGAGAGATCGTCAAGGCCACGGTCATGGAGATCCGCGACAACCTTGTCGTGCTCGACATCGGGTTCAAGTCCGAAGGGACGATCCCGATGGAAGAGTTCAAGGACATGCCCGACCTCAAGGAAGGCGACGAGGTTGAGGTTCTGCTTGAGCATCTCGAGGATCAGGAAGGCTCGGTCGTCCTTTCCAAGAAGAAGGCCGACTTCATGCGGGTCTGGGAGAAGATCCGTCTCGCCTACGAGAACGACGAGCCCGTCGAGGGCACGCTCGTCAAGAAGATCAAGGGCGGCGTGGTCGTCGACCTGATGGGCGTGGACGCATTCCTTCCGGGCTCCCAGATTGCCCTCCGTCGGGTTCCCAACATCGACGAGCTGCTCGGCCAGAAGTACGAGTTCAAGATCATCAAGCTGAACAAGCGCCGCCGGAATATCGTCGTCTCGCGTCGAGTGATCCTCGAGACCGAGCGTGCCGGCAAGCGCGAGAAGCTGATGAAGGAGCTCCAGAAGGACCAGGTTCGGAAGGGCGTCGTCAAGAATATCACCGACTTCGGTGCCTTCATCGATCTCGGCGGTGTCGACGGGCTGCTCCACATCACTGACATGTCTTGGGGACGTATCTCCCACCCGTCGGAGATGGTTCAGATCGGGCAGGAGTTGGAGGTGAAGGTTCTGGACATTGATTGGGAGCGCGAGCGCATCTCGCTCGGCCTCAAGCAGCTCCAGGCCTATCCGTGGAAGGACGTGGCCGAGAAGTACCCGGTCGGTACGCGTGTCACCGGCAAGGTCGTCTCGATCACCAATTACGGCGCCTTCATCGAGCTCGAGCCGGGCATCGAAGGTCTTGTCCACATCAGCGAGATGAGCTGGACGCGCAACGTCCGTCATCCGTCGAAGCTCGTCTCCATCGGTGAGGCGATCGAGGCAGTGGTGCTGAAGGTGGATCAGGAAGAGGAGAAGATTTCCCTCGGGATGAAGCAGACCGAGCAGGATCCGTGGATGGTGCTGCCGCTCAAGTACCCGGTGGGCACGCGGATTTCGGGCAAGGTCCGCAACCTCACGAGCTTCGGCGCTTTTGTGGAGATCGAGCCGGGCATCGACGGCCTCATCCACATCTCCGATATGTCCTGGACCAAGCGCGTTCAGCACCCGTCGGAAGTCGTGAAGAAGGGCGATACGGTAGACGTCGTGATCCTCAACATCGACGCCGACAACAAGCGCATCTCGCTCGGCCTCAAGCAGGCTGACGAGGATCCGTGGCTGCATATCGGGGAGACTCTCCCGGTCGGCACGGAGCTGCGTGGTTCGGTCGTGCGGCTGATGGATAAGGGTGTCGTGGTTGACATGGGCAACGACATCGAGGGCTTCGTTCCGGTCAGCCAGCTCGCCCAGGGTGGGCAGGTAGCCAGCCCGGCCGACGTCGTTTACGAGGGAATGAACCTCGACATGCGCGTGCTTGAGGTGGATCCGATCCATCGTCGGATTGTACTCACGGTCACGAGCATTCCCGAAGAGCAGCCGCCGCGGCCGGAGACTCCGCCCACGGTGCACCCGTCGGACGACATGGATGGCGATGATGATGTCGCCGCACCGGTTGCCGAAGCTGCCGCGCCGAAGGTTGATGACGCGTCGGAATCGGAGAGCGCTCCGGAATACGGAGAGGCCGCTTCGTCTGAAGATGCGGAGCAGCCCGCTGAAGACAGTGAGGCGGAGACGCTCTGAGCGTAGCCGCATTCGGAACTGCAAATCCGCCCGGTCGACTTCGCGTCGACCGGGCGGATTTGCGTTACGGCTTTACGCTCGGCGAAATCACTCTCCCTGAGCGCACCGCCAGAAATCCATTACTGGCTCGGGCTCCCATCCCCCGCCGGCGCCATGTAGCTTCCCGCCCATGTCCATGACCGAGAAACTGGCGCTCCTCGAGCGCCGACGAGCCGAGGCTGAACTAGGCGGTGGGGTCGCCCGTCTCAAGGCCCAACACGATAAGGGGAAGCTCTCCGCCCGCGAGCGCCTCGACATCCTGCTCGACGAGGGCTCCTTCGTCGAGATCGATCGTTTCGTCGTCAGCCGGAGCCTGCAGGAGGGCGAGGCACCCATCTACGGCGACGGCGTGGTGACCGGCTACGGCCGCATAGAGGGACGGATAGTCTACGTCTTCTCCCAGGACTTTACCGTGTATGGCGGGTCGCTCTCAGAGTCGTTCGCCGCCAAGATCTGCAAGGTGATGGATCTCGCCGTGCGCAATGGCGCACCGGTCATCGGTTTGAACGACTCCGGTGGCGCCCGCATCCAGGAAGGCGTGGTATCGCTCGGCGGATACGCCGACATCTTCCTCCGCAACGTCATGGCGTCCGGCGTCGTTCCGCAGATCTCGGCGATCCTCGGCCCCTGCGCGGGCGGTGCAGTCTACTCGCCGGCAATCACCGACTTCACCTACATGGTCCGCGGCACGAGCTACATGTTCGTCACCGGCCCGAACGTTGTGAAGACGGTTACCCACGAAGACGTGACGATGGAGCAGCTGGGCGGCGCGGACACCCACGCATCCGTTTCCGGTGTCTCGCACTTCACGCACGATTCCGAACTGGCCTGCCTCGAGGCCATCCGCGAACTCTTCCGCTACGTGCCGTCCAACAACGTCGATTCCCCGCCGCGCGGCCGCGGAACGGACCCTCGCGATAGACGGGACGATTCGCTCCGCGATGTCGTGCCGGAGAATCCGAACAAGCCGTACGACATGCGCGATGTGTTGCGGCGGGTGGTGGATGACGGCGAGTTGTACGAGGTGCAGCCTGACTTTGGCGGCAACATCCTCTGCGGGTTCGCGCATCTCGGCGGCTACAGCGTGGGCATCGTTGCCAACCAGCCGGCGGTGCTGGCAGGGGTGCTGGATATCGACGCGTCGGTGAAGGCGGCTCGCTTCATCCGCTTCTGCGATGCATTCAACATCCCGCTGGTAACCTTCGAGGATGTTCCCGGCTTCCTGCCAGGGCTGTCTCAGGAGCATGGTGGGATCATCAAGCATGGTGCGAAGTTGCTCTTTGCCTATGCCGAGGCGACGGTCCCCAAGCTCACCGTCATCACCAGGAAAGCTTATGGTGGCGCGTACGATGTGATGAGTTCCAAGCACATCCGGGGCGACTACAACGTCGCCTGGCCAAGCGCGGAGATAGCCGTGATGGGGCCCAAGGGAGCGGTAGAGATCCTCTATCGGAAGGAGATAGCCGAGTCCGCCGATCCGGTGGCGGCGACGGAGGCTCGTATCGAGGAATACAGGCTGAAGTTTGCCCACCCTTACATCGCTGCTGGCCGTGGTTACCTGGACGACATCATCGATCCGAGCGACACCCGTCCTCGGTTGATTGACGCGTTGGACACGCTGCAGGGGAAGCGCGATCAAAACCCTCCGCGCAAGCACGGCAACATCCCCCTCTAACGGCGCATGCCTCACATAGTTCTGGCCGCATCCCACGGAGTCGGAGATGTTTGAGAAGATCCTGATCGCCAATCGAGGCGAAATTGCTCTCCGCATTGTGCGCGCATGTCGAGAGCTCGGTGTGCGATCGGTTGCTGTCTACTCGGAGGCAGACGCCGCAGCGCCGCACGTGCGCGAGGCGGACGAGGCAGTATGCATCGGGCCCGCGCCGTCAGCCGAGAGCTACCTGGTAGGCGACCGGTTAATCGAGGTAGCCATCCGCCTCGGCGCACAGGCGATTCATCCGGGCTATGGCTTCCTCGCTGAACGCGAGTGGTTCGCCCGTGCCGTCACCGACGCCGGCCTGGTGTTCATCGGGCCGCCCGCCAGTGCCATAGCGGCAATGGGAAGCAAGACCGCCGCGCGACAGCTCGCGCTGGGCGCCGGAGTTCCGGTGGTGCCGGGCACGCAGGAGGCGCTCGCCGACGCCGATGAAGCGCGGGCGATCGCCGACCGTTTCGGCTATCCAGTACTGCTCAAGGCCTCCGCCGGCGGTGGAGGGAAGGGGATGCGCATCGTTCGCGAGGCGGCCGAGATGGATAGTGCGCTGGACTCCGCGAGGCGTGAAGCGCGCAACGCTTTTGGCGACGATGCGGTCTACGTCGAGAAGTACATCGAGGGCCCGCGACACGTCGAGATCCAGCTGCTAGCCGATCAACACGGCAACGTCCTCCACCTTGGTGAACGCGAGTGCTCCATTCAGCGTCGCCACCAGAAGATGATCGAGGAAGCGCCCAGCGTAGCGGTCGATCCTGAGTTAAGAAAACGGATGGGTGAAACGGCAGTAGCCGCCGCCCGTGCGGCCGGATACGTGAACGCCGGCACCTGTGAATTCCTGCTCGATAGCAACGGCGAGTTCTACTTCCTGGAGATGAACACCCGCATCCAGGTAGAGCATCCGGTCACCGAATTGGTGATGGGGATAGATCTGGTCCAGTGGCAGATCCGTGTCGCCGCCGGTGAGCGCCTCCCGTTCCGACAGGAAGATCTCACCCCGACTGGCTGGGCCATAGAATGCCGCATCACCAGCGAGGATCCGTCTAACGGCTTCCTCCCCAGCACTGGTCGGGTGACCTATCTCCACCTCCCCAGCGGCCCGGGCGTGCGTTGGGATGGCGGGATCGAGACGGGCAGTGAGATAGGACTGTTCTACGACCCGATGCTCGCCAAGCTAATCGTGCATGCGCGCACTCGTGAGCAGGCGATAGAGAGGATGCACCGTGCCCTCCTGGAACTCACGATCGAGGGAGTGGACACATCGCGCGATTTTCATCTCCGTGTGATGGAGAACCCTGACTACCGCTCGGGCGACATCTCCATTCAGTGGCTCGAACGGAACCTCGACGCCCTAACTCAGGCGCCGCCCCCGACAGATGGGGTGCGCATTGCCGCGATTGCTGCGGCTCTGCTCGCCGATTCCGAGCGCGCTCGTCCAACCGTCGCCGTCGATAGCGGCACGTCGTCGTCGGGAGGAGTTGGGCACGCGCCAGCTCCCAGTGAGTGGGCCCGAGCGGCGCGGCTGGCCGGGCTACGTCGCTGATGACGGAGCGAGCGCGCGTCGAGATTGACTCCATCGCCGCCGGAGGCGACGGCGTGGCCCGTGCCGATGGGCTGGTGGTGTTCGTGCCGCGCACCGCGCCGGGCGACGCTGGTGAGATTGAATTCAGAGTCAGCGGACGGCTGGCGCGCGGACGAATGGTGTCGCTTGATCAGCCCTCTACCTCACGGGTAGAGCCAGCCTGCCCACACTATGAGGCGGATAACTGTGGCGGCTGTCAGATCCAGCACCTGAGCTACGGGGCGCAACTACTGGCCAAGTCACGGCTAGTTGCTGATGCGATGAGCCGTATAGGCCGTCGCGAGACCTCACCCCCAGAAGTAGTCGCGGCACCGAAGCAGTGGCGTTACCGACGCAAGCTGACGCTCGCGCTCCGTCGCCGACCACAGGGCTGGGTGGCCGGACTTCATCCGTATGACGCGCCCGGTAAGGTCTTCCCGCTCACCGACTGCCCGATCACCGAGCAACGTGTAGTGGAGATCTGGCGCGAGCTGCTCGAGCAGGCTCCACTATTCCCCGCCGTTCCATCGCTGCGCGGATCGGTGCGTCTTGTGGGCGACGGTGCGTCGTTCGTTCTGGAGGGCGGTCGGAAGTGGCCGGGTGCAAAGCGGTTCTTCGATTCGGTGCCGTCCCTCGCCGCGGTCTGGTGGAAGCCAGAGGGATCGCCGCGCCGACTGTTGCATGACCGTCGTACGTCAGCCGAGCCGGGCGCCAGTTTCGTACAGGTCAATCCGGCGGTGGCCGGTGAGGTGGATGACTATCTGCGCGCTCGTGTTCTCTACCACGTTCCGGCAACGGTGGTGGACGCCTATGCCGGCGCTGGCGATCACGCGGTCGCCCTGTCTGCCGCCGGGATACAGGTCACGGCGATCGAATTGGATGAGGAGGCCAGCGCCTGGGCGGCCAGTCGACTGACCGCTCCGTCCAAGGTGGTAACCGCACGTGTGGAGGATGTGCTCGCCGGACAGTTGCCGGCGGACGTTGTCATCCTCAATCCGCCACGGGGCGGGGTGGACGAGCGGGTGACGGCGGCCCTCAGCGCCCAGTCGGCGCGAGCGATCTTCTATGTGAGCTGCAACCCGGCGACTTTAGCTCGCGATGTTGCACGGCTTCCGGGCTATCGAGTGGCCAGTATGCGCTGTTTCGACATGTTCCCGCAAACGGCGCACGTGGAGAGCGTGTGCGAACTGATCCCGGAGGACAGGTGAAGTATATCGTGGATATGGGCGCTGAGCGTGTGGACGTGGAGTTGGACGGCAGCCGGGCAGTTGTGGACGGGACCGATGTGGAAGCGCGGCTGGTTGAGGTCGTCGGCACTCCAGTGCGGCTGGTAACGATTGGCGATACCGTGCACCGGGTTATCGCTCGGCGCACCGGGCAGCGCGGATCTTACACTCTCTGGGTGGACGGCTGGCGTTACGATGTGGAGGCGCTTGATGAGCGGCGGCGGGCCATCCGTGACCTGAGCGCGGCGAAGGCCGAGGCGGGCGGACCCGCCCCATTGATTGCGCCGATGCCCGGTCTCATCGTGCGGATCGAGGTGGCGGTGGGCGACGAGGTCGTGGCCGGGCAGGCCATTGTCGTGATGGAGGCCATGAAGATGGAGAACGAACTCCGGGCCACCTCAGCCGGCACAGTGACTCGGATCAACGCCGCGGTGGGCAGCGCGGTCGAGAGGGGAGCCGTCATAGTCGAGCTTGCCTGATCGCGGTAATTATCCGTATCCGGTCCTCGAGCATGGCGTCCGCAAGTTGACAGCATGCAAGGTGTTGTCTTAATTTCCGGGTCTGTCCAAAACTGCCTTAACTGGCGGCCGAGACCCGGGTTGCACTACGCACCGGTGAGGCGTACTACCCATCTAATGTTGGGCTCCTGGAACTTCATGAAAACCTACAGCGCGACTCCCGCGGACATCGAACACAAGTGGTACGTGGTCGATGCCGAGGGCATGGTCCTCGGTCGGCTCGCAACGCAGATCGCGATGATTCTGCGTGGCAAGCACAAGCCGATGTTCACGCCCCACATGGACACGGGCGACAACGTAATCGTCATCAACGCTTCTAAGGTCAAGGTCACCGGCCGCAAGGCGGAGCAGAAGCAGTACTTCCGCCACACCGGCTTCATGGGACACGAGCGCTTCACGCCGTTCGCGACGATGATCGCCAAGCATCCCGAGCGGGTAATCGAGAAGGCTGTCTTCGGCATGCTTCCGAAGACAACTCTCGCCCGCACGTCTCTGCGTCGGAAGCTCCGCGTCTATCCTGGCGCCGAGCATCCACACATCGCGCAGCAGCCCCAGGTCATGACCTTCCCGAAGAGCGAGGCCAAGTAAGATGGCGGACAACGGCACCACGCACACGGTCGGACGCCGCAAGGAAGCAGTCTGCCGCGTTTATCTGAAGGCAGGCTCTGGCAAGTGGGACATCAACGGGCGTACGCTCGGAGATTACTTCCCGCGCCCGACCCTGGTCTCGACGATCCAGCAGCCTTTCCAGGCCACTGACACGCTCGGTCAGTTCGACGTCATGGCTCACATCTCCGGCGGCGGCGTCTCTGGCCAGGCCGGCGCTCTTCGTCTGGCAGTCGCGCGGGCGCTCGTCAAGTTGGACGAGGGTCAGCGCCGCAAGCTCCGCGAACTCGGGCTCCTCACGCGTGACGCGCGTGCGGTGGAGCGTAAGAAGCCGGGCCGTCCGAAGGCTCGCAAGCGCTTCCAGTTCTCGAAGCGCTAGGCCGTTATTGCGCGGTGCGGTCGTCCGGACAGCAATGCTCCGAACGTACCGCGCCGCCGCACGGTCTCACATCACTCACGTGTCCCGAGCTCGCGCGCGGGTGCCGACCCTGGGTCGGTAGCGCCGGGCGGCGACGGATACGGCAGAACCAACCCTCAGTCACGGCAGCAAGGACAAATGGCACAGCCCGATATTGACGATCTTCTCAAGGCTGGAGTCCACTTCGGACACCAGACCCGTCGCTGGAACCCCAAGATGCGCCGCTTCATTTTTGCGGAGCGCAACGGGATCCACATCATCGACCTCAACAAGACGCTCCGCCAGCTCGAGCTGGCGCAGAAGCTCGTCCGTGAGGTCGTCCTGCGTGGCGAGAGCGTGCTCTTCGTCTGCACCAAGCGACAGCTCGCTGCGATTGTCCAGGAAGAAGCAGAGCGCTGCGGCGCCATGTTCATCACGGAGCGCTGGCTCGGTGGTCTGATGACCAACTTCCAGACCGTGAAGAAGCAGCTCCGCCGGCTCAAGGAGCTGGAGAGCGGTAGCGAGGAGGGCGGCGACTTCTCGAACTACACGAAGAAGGAGCGCCTGATGCTGGGCCGTCAGCGCGACAAGCTCTCGAAGAACCTCTCCGGCATTAAGAACCTCACGCGTCTTCCGGGCCTGATGATCGTGGTCGACTCCAAGAAGGAGCGGATCGCTGTCAGCGAGGCTAACAAGCTGGGCATCCCGATCGTCGCCATCGTCGACACGAATGCTGACCCGGATCTGATCACCGTACCGATTGCTGGTAACGATGACGCCATCCGGTCGGTAGAGCTGATCACGCACGCCATCGCGGACACCATCATCGAGGCACGCCACGAGGCGCCGACCCGCGAAGATGCCGAGGAAGGCGAGTCGTACACCTATAGTTCCGATCGTGGCGCCGCCGAGGTTGAAGGTGACGATAAGAAGCGTCGTCGTCGTCCGCGTCGCCGCCGTGCCAAGCCGGAGGCGATCGCTGCGCTCCGCCGTGGTGCCGACGGTGCTGAGGTTGCAGAGGGCGCTGAGGGTGCGGACGGAGCTGAAGCTTCCGCGGGCGGCGAGGGTGAAGCCGCCGTTCCGGCGGCAGTAGCTGCCGGTGGCGAAGTTCCTGCAGCCAGTGCCACTGCGGCCCCCAAAGCGAGTGCTCCGGCGTCCGCTCCGGCCCCGGAAGCCAGTGTTGCCGCGGCCTCTCCAGCTCCGGAAGCCAGTGCTCCCGCGGCCGTTCCGGCCGAGACTCCGGCCAACGACGCTTCCGAGTGATCATCGGGGCGGCCTGGCCGCCCCGGCTAGTGCCCGCCCGTCGGGCACTGTACACTTGATACGCCGTCGGCGAACACCGCCGGCGGCGTTCTCACGCAACTGAACCGACGGAACGATACGATGAGCTTTACGGCAAAGGACGTCCAGGAGCTGCGCCAGCGCACCGGTGCCGGCATGATGGATTGCAAGCGAGCCCTTCAGGACAACGACGGCAGCATCGATAAGGCGATCGACTACCTGCGTACGAAGGGGATCGCCAAGGCGGAGAAGCGGGCCGGCAAGGAGACGACGGAGGGTCTCATCGGCAGCTACATCCACCACAACAACAAGATCGCCGTTCTCGTGGAACTGGCCTGCGAGACCGACTTCGTCGCCCGCACCGACGATTTCAAGGAACTCGGTCGCCTTATCGCCGAACACATTGCCGCCGCCTCCCCTCTGGGTGTGGACAAGGACAGCGTGCCGTCGGACAAGGTCGAGCATGAGCGCGCGATCTTTACCGAGCAGGTCCGCGCTGCGGGCAAGCCCGAGAACCTCATCGAGAAGATCGTTGACGGTAAGGTCGAGGCCTACTACAAGGACGTCGCGCTGATGCATCAGGCATGGGTCCGCGAGCCGAAGAAGAGTGTGGGCGATCTGGTCAAGGAGACCTCGGCCCGGCTCGGCGAGCACATCCACGTCAGGCGGTTCGTTCGCTATCAGCTCGGTGAGGCGTGAGCGGCGCCGTGCCGGCGCTGGCCTATCGTCGCATTCTCCTCAAGATCTCCGGTGAAGCGCTGGCCGGAGAGAAGGGGCACGTATTCGATTTTGACACCATCAGCCGACTCGCCGGAGAGATTCGCGATGTCGTGGAAATGGGTGCCGAAGTAGGTCTCGTGATCGGTGGCGGAAACATCGTCCGCGGGTCGCAGATCTCACTCCTTGGCATGGATCGCGTGGCGGCCGACTACATGGGCATGCTTGGTACGGTTATCAATGCCCTCGCTGTCCAGGATGTCCTGGAGCGTCAGGGCGTGGACACGCGCGTGATGACGGCGATAAGGATGGAAGAGGTGGCGGAACCTTACATCCGTCGCCGCGCCCTCCGTCACTTCGAGAAGGGTCGCACGGTGATCTTTGCGGCGGGCACGGGGAATCCGTATTTTTCCACCGACACCGCAGCCGCCCTCAGGGCCATCCAGATCAAGGCCGACGTCATCATCAAGGCGACGAGCGTGGATGGCGTCTACTCAGCAGATCCAAAAAAGCACGCTGATGCGGTCTTCTATCCGCAGGTGAGTTATCGTGACGTGATGCTGGAGGAGTTGGGCGTGATGGACCAGACTGCCATCACGCTGTGCAAGGAGAACAAGCTTCCGCTGATAGTTCTCAACATCAATAGACCTGGCGCCGTTGCGAGCGCGTTGCGCGGAGAGCGGGTCGGTACCCTGGTCCAGTGAGCATGATTCCGCAGATATTGCAGAACGCTCGAAGCAGCATGGAGAAGGCGCTGGACAGCGCCCGCCGCGAGTTCTCCACGGTAAGAGCTGGTAAGGCGTCCGCCGGCATGCTGGACTCCGTCCGCGTGGAGATGTACGGCCAGCAGATGCAGCTCAACCAGGTCGCCAGTGTTGCGGCGCCAGAGCCGCGTCTGATCATCGTGACGCCCTATGACAAGGGGCAGGCGAAGGTCGTGGAGAAGGCCATCCGCGATGCGGATATCGGCCTCGAGCCGTCCAACATGGGCGGTGTCATACGCGTTCCCCTGCCATCGCTCAACGAGGAGCGGCGCAAGGATCTCGTCAAGCAGACGCACAAGTACGCGGAGGATGGTCGTATTGCCGTCCGCCAGGTGCGCGCCGATGGTCGTGATCGGTTGAAGAAACTGGATGGAGTTTCCGAAGATGAGAAGAAGAGTGCCGAAAAGGACCTCCAGAAGGCGCATGACGACTTCATGGCCCGGATCGACGAACTCCTGAAGGCGAAGGAAGCCGAGATCATGGAAGTATAGGAGCAACTGTGCTACCTCTGCCGACGCTTGTGGCCCCTCCCGCGCAGCTCCATGCGGATACCGCTCCCCGCCACGTGGCGATCATCATGGACGGCAATGGAAGATGGGCGCGTGAGCGTCGTCTTCCTCGTGCGTTCGGTCATCGCGCTGGAATGAAGGCGGTCCGTGAGATCGTCGAAGGCTCGATTGAAGCGGGTGTGAAGGTGCTCTCGCTGTTTGCCTTCTCCCAGGAGAACTGGCAGCGTCCGCCGGCAGAAGTTTCCGCGCTCATGCAGTTGCTGGAGGAGTACATCGCCCGCGAGACTGGGGAACTGGCCGAGCGGGGCGTGCGGGTGCGGGTGCTGGGCGACCTCCAACGACTATCGCCGACCGCCGCGGCGGCCGTGGCCCACGTGGTGGATTTTACAGCCGGCAACGACCGGCTTGTTCTGAATCTCTTCATCTCCTACGGCGGTCGGGCCGAGTTGGTGGAGGCCGCGAGAAGAGTTGCTTGCGACGTTGTGGAAGGGCGACTGTCCGCCGATGCAATCGACGAGGACGCGATCTGTGCACGGCTCTACACGGCTGGTTGCCCCGACCCGGATCTCCTCATACGCACTTCGGGCGAGCAGCGTATCAGTAACTTCCTCCTCTGGCAACTAGCCTACACGGAGCTCGTCATCTCTCCCGTATTATGGCCCGACTTCGGGCGCCAGCAGCTCTTCAATGCGCTGCTCGAATACCAGACGCGCGACCGGCGTTTCGGCCGCGTGTCGGCCTGAGGGCGCCCGTGGGAGAACTGGCAAAGCGGGTAATTGTATCAGTGGTGGCCATTCCACTGGTGCTCGGAGCGGTGTACATCGGCGGAGGGGCGCTGGGTGGGGCCCTCGGTATCGTCGCCGCGCTGGCCACCTGGGAGTTGTACCGCATGGCGGAGGCTGGCGGCACGCGACCCCTGGCGGTCGGCATCGGGCTCGCCGCCGCCCTCCCGCTCGCTGTCCAGGCCTGGTATGAGGGGATCTTTGCCGTGCCTCTGAGCGTGATGGCGGTGATACTGATCGCCCTCGTCGCACTCGCTATCTGGCAACGGGGCGTGGAAGGACGGCCCCTGGCGGCGGTCTCGATAACCGTCTTCGGCGTGCTGTACACGGCGGGAGCGCTCAGCTTTGCATACGGACTGCGCTACCATCGCTGGACGGTGGATGCCGCCGCCGGCACCGCCCTCCTCCTCTTCCCGATGGTCCTCACCTGGGCGTCGGACATAGGCGCGTACTTCGTAGGTCGGACGATCGGGCGGCACAAGCTCATTCCGTCCATAAGCCCCGGCAAGACCGTTGAGGGCTCCTTAGGAGGGCTTGCCGCCACCGTGCTCGTGGCCTGGCTTTACGTGGCCTTCGTCCTGCGGCCCGTCGCGCACCTCTCGTTGACGCCCGTCGCCATCATTTTCTTCGGATTGATGATCAGTGCGGCGGCTCAGTTGGGTGACCTGGCAGAGTCGCTGTTCAAGCGCGAGGCCGGTGTGAAGGACAGTTCCAAGCTCATCCCCGGACACGGCGGCGTTCTGGACCGGATCGACAGTCTACTCTTCGTCCTGCCGGTCGCTTTCCTGCTCCTCGACCAACTGCGCCTGCTGGACGCGGTTCCGCGATGAGCCGTGGGCGAACCGGCGTCGCCATCCTCGGTTCGACGGGATCGGTAGGGACGACGGCTCTGACGGTGCTCGACCGCCAACGTGAGCGCTTCCGCGTGGTCGCCATCACTGGCAACAGCAACGCCGCTCTCCTCCGCGAACAGGCCAACCAGTTCCAGCCGGCGTTTGTGGGTTGTGTGGCACCCGATCCGTGCATCCCGGCGTCGTCAGCGGCAGACAGAGCGGCTTCCAATTCATGGGCTAACGGAACCGACTGCCTGGTTGATGCTGCCACCCGCGACGATGTGGATATCGTCATCAATGCAGTCGTCGGCGCTGCCGGGCTCGACGCAACCCTGGCGGCGTTGGAAGCCGGGAAGCGGGTGGCGCTGGCCAACAAGGAGACGCTCGTCATGGCTGGCCAGTTGGCCGCTGAGGCGGCGGCCCGAGGTGGCGGCGAGATAGTCCCCGTGGATAGCGAGCATTCAGCGATTCTGCAGTGCATTGCCGGACGGCCTGCTCAGGAGGTGAGACGAGTTATCCTCACTGCGTCGGGCGGCCCCTTCCGCGACTGGCCGACCGAGCGCATCCATCGGGCGACGGTCGCCGACGCCCTCCAGCATCCGACCTGGCGAATGGGCCGTAAGATCACGATCGACAGCGCGACCCTTGCCAATAAGGCGCTCGAGGTGATCGAGGCGCACTTCCTTTTCGGGATTCCGTTCGACCAAATAGAGGTGGTCGTACATCCGCAGAGCGTGGTGCATTCCTTCGTGGAATTCGTCGATGGGAGCGTATTGGCTCAGATGGGCGTTCCTAGCATGGAACTGCCCGTTCTTTATGCCCTGACTCATCCTGATCGCGTTCACGACACCGGCATCCCGCCGTTCAATCCCGTGGAAGTGTCGCCGCTGACCTTCGAGCCGGTGCGCTCGGATGCCTTCCCGGCGCTGTCTCTGGGGATACAGGCAGGCCGCCGGGGAGGCGCTGCGCCGGCAGTGTTCAACGCCGCCAATGAAGAGGCGGTAGCGCACTTCCTTGCCGGCCGCCTCAACTTTGCGGACATTCCACGGGCGATCGAGAGTGCGCTCGCCAGCCTTGCCGGTTCACCCGGCGATACCCGAGAGGCGCTGTTGACCGCTGACGCGGCCGCGCGGCGCCATGTGAGCAATCTGCACCCATGCTGACCTGGCTCGCCCCGATCATTGTTTTCGGGCTCGTAGTCTTTGTCCACGAACTCGGGCACTTCCTGGCCGCTAAGGCCGTTGGTGTATATGCGCCTCGATTCTCCATCGGCTTCGGACCAGCCTTGCTGAAGAAGCGGTGGGGAGAAACGGAGTACGTGCTCGCCGCGCTCCCGCTGGGCGGCTACGTCAGAATGGCATCTCGCGACGACGAGACCATCCAGTCCGGGGATCGCCGACGAGCAGATCGCCGAGGGGCTGCGGCCAGAGGACTATGACCCGGAGGCCATGTATCCCTTCGGTCCGAAGCCCGTTCCTCCTCACCGTTGGTTCGAGTCGAAGCCGCTACCGGCTCGGCTGTTCATTTTGCTCGCTGGCGTGACGATGAACGCAATCCTCACCCTGGTTGTAGCAACGGGCACGATTGCCTATTACGGCACCGGTTATCGTCCGGCGGTGATCGACTCCGTCCTGGCTGATCGCCCGGCGCAACTCGCCGGCGTCCAGGCCGGAGACAGCATTGTTGCGGTTGATGGCGCGCCGGTGACCAAATGGAATGAAGTCGTGGATTTGGTGGGTGCTGCGCCCGGCCGTACCATCGCTCTCGACATCAGTCGGGCGGGCTCACCGATGCGCATCGAAGTGCGGCCAGAGCCGACAGCCGAGCCCAACCCGATCTCCGGGGCCATCGATACGGTCGGCCGAATCGGAGCCGCACCGACCACCACAATCGTCAGAACTCCGGTAGCGTTCGGCGAGGCCGTAATTCGCGGCTGGGAAGTGAGCTGGGGGATGGCGGTGGCAGTGGTCGGCATCGTCAAGGGACTGTTCAGCGGCGCAGTTTCGGTGAACAATTTGGGCGGCCCGATCGCCATCGCCCAGACGTCGGTTGAAGCAGCGCGAGGCGGACTTGAGCCGCTGTTCGGACTGCTCGCCTTCCTCAGCATCAACATCGCGATCCTGAACCTGCTGCCAATACCGATACTCGACGGCGGTCAGATCGTGATGAATGTTGCCGAATCGGTAAAGGGAAGTCCCTTCAGCGCACGGACCCGCGACGCCATCATGAAGGTTGGGTTGGTTGCGATCGGACTCCTTTTCGCACTCGTCATGTTCAACGATATCAAGCGACTTTTGCAATCGTTCTTCAGCTGAGATGTCCATCCACGATTCCCGGCGCCATTGCCACGCACTCGTCATCGCAGTCATCGGTGCGCTGATCCTGGCGGCAGTGAGTGCCGCGCCGGCCGAGGCGCAGCAGCGTACTGCGCGTTTCTTCGTGGATAGCGTGGCCGATAGTACTTTCGTATTTCGCGTCGGGGACGCCAGCTGGATCCGCCCGGGGCAGTCTGGAATTGCCGTCGATCCACGCCAGCGCGATGCGCTCGTTGCCCGCTTCCGGGTGGTCGAAGTGACGCGGGAACGCGCCACAGCACTGGTTACCGGGCAGACTACTTTCCTTACCGGCGATCACGTGGTGCTGGTGGAAGAGCCGCGACTCCCATTCTGGCGTCGGAGCCTGTTCTGGAAAGGTTCGCTGGTCGGACTCGTAATTGGTGCTGCCGCGGGAATCTCTTTCTGAACAGGAAGTGAGCAGCATTTCGGGCGGCGTCAGCGTTCGCAGAGAAGGACTATTCGAGGGCTCACAGTGCTCCCTGCGATCACCTCTACCATGCCGCTAAACTGGGTGCAGAGCGACACGTTGTCCACGCGCAGGTCGTAGCGGCCGGCGGGTAGGACGACGGGAGAGGAGACCGGTAGACGGCCTGAGCGCGAGGCACCGCTAGCGTCTACCAGCGTGTAGCGCCCGCCCGCATCAGCCGGCAACGGCTTACCGCCAACCTGGGGAAGTATCGTCAGCGTGCCGCATGGTCGTGGCGCCAACTGCACCCGGTCCGTTCTACCGGCAACCAGCGTCACCCGTTTTTCATCGCGCGCCGACTCACAACCGGGCACGGTGGCAACTTCGGCTGCCACGCGATGGGAGCCGGCGGTCAACTTCGAGCTGGTCCAACTGCCATCTCCGACCCGACGCCCGTCCACCGTGAGAGTTGCACCATCCGGCGCGCTGATGTGCAGTGTAGGTGGCAGAGCGACTACTTCGGGTACGCTGTCGGCTATCGTTGGCGGCGCGAGAACGGTCAGCGCAGGCAGGGTCAGAGGTGCATTCTCACCGACCAAACCGCTGTCGCCTGGACCAACGCTATCCAGCCCGACTACTCCGGGCGGGGACAGCTGGGTGCCAACATCCGCATCTGAAGGAGGACTGCGAAGTACGCTGAAAAGCGCGAGTGCCGACGCGAGCGCTACGGCCCCACCGGCAGCCCACAGTACCCGCCGCCGCAGGCGCCGGCGACGAACCGTGATTCCGGTAGTCGTCCACAGCCGATCAAGCGCCGGTACCGACACCGTGCGCATGGTGCTCGTGCTCGGCTCGCCGCGTTCGGGCGCCAGCGCCAGCGCCGCATGGAGTTCCTCGGCGTCCTGAAAGCGGTCCTTCGGATCCTTCTCCAGCAGACGGTGGATGATCGCCGCCATCTCGATCGAGATCGGTGCACCGTGGCTGCGGACGTCGGCCGGCTCCTCTTCTACATGCGCCCGCGCCACGGCATACCAGTCCTCGCCGGGGAAGGGGAGTACTCCGGAAGCGGCGCGATAGAGCGTCACTCCCAGGGAATAGAGGTCGGCACGTCCGTCCAGGCTGCGTCCGCGAGCCTGTTCAGGCGCGAAGTAGTGCGGGGTGCCGACAACCATCTGCGTGGCCGTCTGATTCGTGTTCCCAGATAGCGCGCGGGCAATCCCGAAATCGGCGACGAGTCCATGCCAAGCCGTGCGAGAACAGGTCCAGGTAAGGTCGGTGTGACCTGCAGCCGCCCATCCAGCCCCTGCGGCAGGTAATCCATTGCGAAGTAAACAGCGTCGTCGGCGCTGCCTACTGAATAGATGGTGACGATGTTGGGATGGCGGAGACGCGCCGCTGTCGACGCTTCGCGACGGAAGCGAGCGACGAACTCAGAATCCCCGGCGTACTGCGGCTTGAGGACTTTGAGAGCGACCGTGACATCGAGATCTGGATCGTGGGCGCTGTAGACCCAGGCAAAGCCGCCGGTGCCGAGGAGGGCCGCGACGCGATATTTGCCGAGGGAGCGGCCGAGATAGCGTTCCGGCAATCGGCGAGCCTTTACAGGAAGGGGCCAGTCCAGTAACTTTCGCAGCTTGAAGCGATTGGCGCGTGCGCGCCGCCGGACGTGCGGAGAGAATATACAACATGGCTTTCGAAAAATCAGCGACCATCGAGAAGTACCGTGCCCACGAGGGCGACACCGGCTCGACGCGCGTGCAGGTAGCCGTGCTGACCGAGCGCATCAACTACCTGACAGAGCACTTCCGGACGCATCGGAAGGATCACCATGGTCGGCGCGGCCTGCTCAAGATGGTCGGCAAGCGCCGGCGGCTTCTGGACTACCTGAAGCGCACGGATCTCGAGGGGTACCGACAGCTCATCCAGGAGCTTGGTCTCCGGTATTAATCCGGGCACGTCACGTATCGCGCGGGCGCCCAAAGGGGCCCCGCGCGTTTTGTGTTAAACCCAAGCTCATCGGAAATGATGCAACGCGTTGAAGTGACTTTCGCAGGACGGCCGCTCACTATCGAGACGGGCCGTATGGCCAAGCAGGCCGCCGGATCGGCAATAGTTCGGTACGGCGACACAATGGTGCTGGCCGCCGTTACTGTGGGCGACAATATCAGCCCGCTCCCCTTCTTCCCGCTCACGGTCGAGTATCGGGAAAAGACGTACGCAGCCGGCAAGATTCCCGGCGGCTTCATCAAGCGCGAGGGCCGGCCACACGATAACGAAATCGTCTCGGCGCGGATCATCGACCGCTCCATTCGCCCGCTATTCCCGGACGGCTTCAAGAACGAGGTGCAGGTTTTCATCTATGTCATCTCCGCCGACCAGGAGAATGACGCCGACGTGCTGGCCCTCGTAGCCGCGTCGTTCGCACTCAACGCCTCCAAGGTCCCCTTCATGGGCCCAATCGCTGGCGTCCGCGTGGGACGGATCCAGGACAAGTGGGTGCTGAATCCGACGTTCCAGCAGCTCGCCTACAGCGACATGGATCTCGTCGTCACGGGATCGACCGACTCGATCGTGATGGTCGAGGGCGGTGCGCTTGAGGTCTCTGAGAAGGATGTCGTGGACGCACTGGGCGTGGCCCACACGGGCATTCGCGAGCTGATTTCGGTCCAGGAAGGGCTGTTCGCCAAGATCGAGCGGCCGGCGAAGATGGCGTGGACGAAAGCCACCCCGCCAGAGGGGATGGAAACTCGTGTGCGCGCGCTCGCCGATGGCAAAATCGCCGAAGCGATCAACCAGAAGGACAAGCACACGCGAATGGAGTCGGTCGGACGCGTCAAGCGCGAGGTTGCCGAGCTTCTGCTCGCCGAGTTCCCGGACAATCCGAAGGACATCCACTCGCTGGTCGGCGACGTGGAGTACGACAAGCTGCGCGCGCAGGTCCTCGACACCGGTCTCCGCGTTGACGGTAGGCGTCCGGACGAGGTCCGCGGTATCTCCATTGATACTGGGCTCCTTCCGCGTGCCCATGGTTCCGCACTCTTTACTCGCGGACAGACACAGGCGCTGGTAGTCACCACGCTGGGAACGGCGAGCGATGTACAGCGCCTCGACTCCATCGACGACGCCGGCGAGACCACGAAGTCGTTCATGCTGCACTACAACTTCCCGCCCTTCTGCACGGGTGAGGTGAAGATGATGCGCGGCACCAGCCGTCGCGAGATCGGTCACGGCAATCTCGCCGAGCGCGCGCTGCAGGCAGTACTGCCGCCGTTTGAGGATTTCCCATACACGATCCGTATTGTCTCTGATGTGCTGGAGTCGAACGGCTCGTCGTCGATGGCTTCCGTCTGCGGTGGATCGCTCGCCATGTTCGACGCCGCAGTGCCAGTTCGCGCCGCTGTCGCTGGCGTTGCCATGGGTCTGATCAAGGAAGGGAAGAAGTACGCTATCCTGACCGACATCCTGGGCACCGAGGATCATCTTGGCGACATGGACTTCAAGGTCGCCGGCACCAGGGATGGCATCACTTCCATCCAGATGGACATCAAGATCGAGGGACTTGAGCTTTCGATCATGGCCGAGGCGCTGGAGCAGGCACGGGTCGGACGCTTGCACATCCTGGGCGAGATGGAGAAGGCGCTTGCCGCACCTCGCGAGGAACTCTCCCAGTACGCTCCGCGTATTGTCACGGTGCAGATCAGCGCCGAGAAGATCGGTGACCTGATCGGTCCCAAGGGCAAGACCATTCGCGGCATCCAGGAAGAAACAGGTGCCGAGATCTCGGTGGACGACACCGGCCTCGTGACCATCGCCGCCGTGGGTGGCGACGCCATGGAGCGCGCCCGCCAGATGGTTCGCGCTATCACTGCCGAGCCGATCGTTGGTGACATCTACGAGGGCACGGTCAAGAGCACCACGGCGTTCGGCGCGTTCATCGAGATCATGCCGGGCACTGAAGCGCTGTTGCACATCTCCGAGTTGCGTTACGGCCGCACGGAGAAGACAGAGGACGTGGTCAAGAAGGGTGACCACGTTCGGGTCAAGCTCATTGATCGCGACGAGCGCGGCCGCCTCCGGCTGTCGATGAAGGCTCTTGAGACGCCGCCGGAAGGTGGCGCCGCACCGGCCGATCGTGGAAATGGTGAAGCTGCCGCCACGTCGGACAGCGAGAGCGACGATTCCCAGTCTGATGGTGGTGAGGATCGTTCTTCCCGTCGTCCGCGGCGCGGTGGTCGCAGCGGCGGCAGCCGCTGATGCCTGAAGCCCGCCCCGCCGTAGTTGCTGACGGCGGGATGCGGCGCACCGTTCTACCAAACGGACTGACCGTACTCTCGGAGCATATGCCGGGAGTACGGTCAGTTGCATTGGGGGCATGGGTTCGCGCTGCATCGCTTCATGAGGCGCCCGACAAGATGGGTGTCTCACACATGCTCGAGCACATGGTGTTCAAGGGGACAGCCAACCGTTCGGCGCACGAACTGGCGTTATCTCTCGAAGTACTGGGTGGGTCGCTGGACGCTTACACTGCTCGCGAACACACCGCTTACCAGGCTCGCGTTCTCGATCAGCACCTGACAGAGGCCTCCGATGTCATAGCCGATCTGGTCTTCAGGCCGTCTCTCCGCAGTGCCGACCTGGCGATGGAGCGGAAGGTTGTGCTAGAGGAGATCAGCATGGTGGAGGACACACCGGATGACCTCGTGTTCGAGCTGCATAACCAGCTTTTGTGGGGCGACCAGCCGCACGGCTATGCCATTCTGGGCACACGCGACTCGGTTCGCTCAATTGGCGTTCGCGACCTTAAGGCGCTTCACGAGCGCGCCTATCACCCGGGGCAGATGGTGGTCGCCGCATCCGGCAATGTGGGTCACGATCAGCTCCTCGAGGTGCTAGATCGTACCGGCTGGATGGGCATCGAGGCCAGAGATCGGACTGCCTTGCGAACTGTGACGCCGGTGCAAAAGGCGCCGGAATCAAGCCACTTCACTCGCGAGTTGACTCAGACCCACATCGTTTTCGGCAGCACGACAGTGCCCTACGCCGATCCTCGACGGTATGTATTAGCACTGGTCGGAATGATGCTGGGTGGGGGAATGAGCTCCATACTGTTCCAGCGTGTTCGGGAAGAACTAGGCCTGGCTTATTCAGTCTATACTTTCCAGTCGTTTCACATCGACGCCGGAATTCATGGTGTCTACGTGGCGACTGCCCCCGATACCGCTCGCGCAGCCGCGGACGCGATCCGGGAAGAGCTCGCCGTGCTGACCCGCGACGGACTCAGCGAAGCTGCATTGACCGCCGCCAAGAGCCAGTACAAGGGACAGGTGGTGCTGTCGCTGGAGGGTGTCTCGTCGCGCATGTACAGGGCCGCCGCGGTGGATCTCTATGGCATTCCGTACCGGGCGCTGGACGAGGTGCTGGCGCTTGTCGATGCTATCACGATGGAAGAGGTTGCGGCGGTCTGTGCCGAGTTCTTTGGACCCGATAGACAGACCGTAGTTAGCCTCGGTCCGGGCACGGAAGGAGTAGGCTGAGAGGCGCCAGCGAGAGCTTGTTGATGATGCATGGCATGGCATTCCGGCCCCAACATCTTACCTTATCAGGCGCGCGTCGCACGATCTCGCGTGCGCGGCACTCCCACTGACATGGCGCTCCGGACATGAAAATCGGCGTTCCCAGAGAGATCAAGACCAACGAGAATCGAATCGCCCTGGTGCCCTCGGGCGCCGAGGCGCTCATAGCGGCCGGCCATCAGGTGATGGTGGAGACGGGCGCAGGCATGGGCAGCGGTTTCGACGACGAGGCGTATACCGCGGTCGGCGCATCCATCGGCCCCGACGCAACCACCGTCTGGGGACAGGCGGACATGGTGCTCAAGGTGAAGGAGCCGATCGCCTCCGAGTGGAAGCATTTGCGCTCTGACCTGATCGTCTTCACTTTCTTCCACTTTGCCGCCGACGAGGAGTTGAGTCGCGCCCACCTGGATAGCGGTGCCACCTGCATAGCCTACGAAACGGTGGAGCTCCCGTCCCGCGAGCTGCCGCTGCTCACACCGATGTCCGAGGTTGCCGGGCGGATGGCGGTTCAGCAGGCCGCCAAGTACCTTGAGAAGCTGTACGGCGGCCGCGGCATGCTGCTGGGCGGCGTCCCGGGGGTGGCACCAGCTCGCGTGGTCATCCTGGGCGGTGGAATAGTTGGTATCAACGCCGCGAAGATGGCCGCTGGATTGGGTGCCCAGGTGACGATTATGGATGTGTCGCTGGAGCGTCTGCGCTACCTGTCCGACGTTATGCCGGCAAACGTGCAGCTTGTCTTCTCCAACCGTCACAATATCCTGGAGCAGATCAGCACTGCTGACGTCGTAGTTGGCGGCGTGCTCATCCCCGGCGCCAAGGCTCCCAAGCTGGTGCGCAAGGAAGACCTGGCGACCATGCCCAAGGGAGCAGTGATCGTGGACGTGGCGGTCGATCAGGGCGGCTGCTTCGAGACCACCCATCCGACTACGCACGAGAATCCGACCTTCATGGTGGACGACGTGTTGCATTACTGCGTCGCCAACATGCCGGGAGGAGTGCCTCGCACGTCCACACTGGCGCTCACCAACGCGACCCTCCCCTATGTCCTTCAGCTTGCCCAGAAGGGCTGGCAGACGGCGCTCAGAGACAACCCAGCGTTGCTCCGGGGGCTTAACATGACGGGTGGAAAGGTCACCTACAGAGCTGTTGCCGACACCTTTGGGCTCCCGTTCGTGGAGGCCTCGACGCTCGTCCAGTGAAGCCTTCTGGCCGGACGGGAGCGTTCGCCCGTCCGGCCCTGATGCCCTGCCGTAGGTTGTGACATCGCAATGCCTTGCTCGCCTCTGGGAGGGCGAGTAGTTTAACCGTGATCCTCCTCAAGTCGTTGTCACCCAGCGCCCCCTTCGAAGCGGGCGTGCTTCGAGTATTGCATGCGCTTCCCTTTCTTCAAGAAGGGGTCGTTGTTCCCCGCGAACGCGATCGCCGTTGACCTCGGTACCGCTAACACCCTGATATACGTCAAAGGCGAGGGGATCGTGCTCAACGAACCCTCTGTGGTTGCCATTGACCGCGATACTAAGCGGATCAAGGGTGTGGGGCTGGAGGCCAAGCGCATGCTCGGTAGAACGCCCGAAGGAGTCATCGCGGTGCGCCCGATGAAGGACGGCGTTATCGCGGACTTCGACGTGACCGAGAAGATGCTCCGCTACTTCCTCACCCTGATCATTGAGAATCACTTCTTCAGGGTGAAGCCGAGGGTAATTGTCTGCGTCCCGTCGGGCATCACAGAGGTGGAGAAGCGCGCCGTTCGCGACTCCGCACTCGGTGCCGGGGCGAAAGAAGTCTTCATGGTCGCCGAGCCGATGGCTGCGGCGATCGGCGTCGGCCTGCCGGTGGACACGCCGACAGGCAACATGGTGATAGATATCGGCGGCGGGACGACCGAGATCGCTGTTATAGCGCTCTCCGGTTTGGTCAGCGACACTTCCATCCGCACCGGCGGCGACGAGCTCGACATCGCCATAGTGCAGTTCATGCGCAAGAACTACAACCTCCTTATCGGTGACCAAACAGCCGAGCAGATCAAGATTCAGATCGGCTCGGCACACCCGGTGGGAGAGGAGCGCGAGATGGAGGTGAAGGGCCGTGACCTCGTGTCCGGTATCCCGAAGACGGTCCGCGTTCACTCGGCGGAAATCCGCGAGGCAATCCAGGAGCCCATCCAGCAGATCGTGGACGCCGTTCGACGGGCGCTCGAGATCACGCCGCCTGAGTTGGCCAGCGACATCGTGGATCGGGGGATCGTGATGACCGGGGGAGGCGCGCTCATTCGGGGCCTCGACCTCCTGCTCAGCCAGGAGACCGGGTTGCCGATCCACGTCGATGAGGATCCACTCACCTGCGTCGTTCGCGGCACCGGCAAGATCCTCGACGACGAGGATAAGTACTGGTCGGTCCTCAGTAGCTGACGCGGGGAGCCGTGCGAAAGAGTGCGGTTTCCCAGGGCAGTCGCGCCGACGTCGTCGTGACGTTGGCGCTCGTCCTTCTCTCCCTGCTCGCGCTCGTTCTACCGCCAACAGTCCGGGAGCCGGTGGCGTCGGCTGTCCGACAGACGGCAGGCGTGCCGCTTATAAAGCTGCAGGAGAGAGCGGAGAACACACGCGCCGCCTTTCTGTCCCACGATTCCACCAGCCGCATCGTGGACAGTCTGGCGCTGGAGTCGATGGACGTCGGGTCGTTGCGGTCAGAGAACGCCCACCTGCGAGATCTGCTCGGTCTGGCGTCTCGGCTGCGCTGGGGCTTCCTCGTTTCGTCTGCCGATTTCATCCCCGCCGACGCCCTCGGCGACCGTTCCCTCGGGCGTGAGGTGATGCTCACCCTCAACATCGGCAGTCGGTCAGGAGTCGCTCCGTACTCCCCGGTGGTGGCGCCTCAAGGTGTCGTCGGCCGGGTGCGCTCGGTTGACCCTACGTCCAGCTTGGTGGAGCTGTACTCGCACGAGAACTTCCGTCTCAGCGCCATGACGGCCGATCAGCGAGTGCTCGGCATAGTCCGGCCCCACCTCGGCGACTCCAAGGACGAGTACATGTTGGAGATGGGTGGAGTGCAGTTCCGCGATACCCTGGACGCGGGCACGGTGATATACACGTCAGGGCTGGGGGGAACCTTCCCGGCTTACGTGCCGGTGGGTACGGTAGTGCGCGAGCTGGGAACGGCGGAGATGTGGGCTCGCACCTACTTACTGGCTCCGGTCGTGCGACCCGGCGACATCCGCAACGTGGTGGTTCTGACGCCGCAGCGTGCGGTCGCTGGGGTGGAAGGTGTGTGGGTATCGGCGCCGGATTCGGCCGCCCGCGCGACGGCGGCTGTCGGCGACTCCATCCGCGCTGATTCACTATCTCGTGCAGCCAGCGCGATGGCGGCTACGGTGCGCCAGCGGCTGCTGGATTCCCTGAAGGCAGCCGGCGCTCTTGTGGAGCCCTCTCCGCCCTCCAGTGCCGCCGTACCTGCATCGACGCCTACATCGCCGCCGGCGACATCGCCAGCGCCTTCCACTCCCGCCTCACCGCCGCCCGTCGCTCGCCCTGCTCCTCCGGCAACCGACAGCGCGGTCCAGCGTCCGCCGCCTGAGCCAGCGCCGACGGTTCCGGTGAAGCCAGTCACACCGCCCCCGGCGCGATGAACATGGCGCGCACACTCCGAACGATCGTCCTTTTCGCGGTTCTCATCGCGTTACATTACAGTGTGAGGCCGCTCTTCGCGGCTCGCGCTTCGGTCGACTTCCTGATCATCGCGCTCCTACTTGCTGCGGTGCGGGTGAGGCCGGGAGCGGCGGCGCTGGTCGGCTTCCTACTGGGTCTGCTGATGGACTCGTTGAAACCGGGCACGTTCGGCGCCGCCTCGCTCGCCATGACGCTCATCGGCTATACCGCGTCCTGGTTGAAGCCCGTCTTCTTTGCCGACAACCTGCCGCTCAACGCGTTTTTCTTCTTCGTCGGCAAGTGGGGTTTCGACGCCATCTACCTGACCGTCGGACAGCGGCTCCATGGACGTGAGTTGGTGATCCAATTGCTTCTCTGGTCCCCGTTGGCGGCTGCCATAACCGCAGCCGTCGGGGTGCTTCTCCTCGTATTCGCGCGGCCACTTACGGAGTCGCGCTCGCCATGAGCTTTCATCCGAACGACATCACGCGCCGGTCGCGGGTCGCATCGGTGCTACTCATCCTGGCATTCGTCTGGTTGGGTGGCGCGTTTTTCCGTGCCCAGGTGCTGGACGGCGCACGGTTCGCGCTCCAGTCCACCCAGAATCGGTTGCGCGAGGTGCCCATGCCGGCGCCACGCGCGGCGATCCTCGATCGGCACGGCAGCATCATCGCCGAGAGCGTGCCCGGCTACGCCGTGCTTCTGACCCTTGACCGCACGAAGAGCCGACCGGCCGCTGAGGACTCCCTCCGTAGCACTCTCGGCCGCTTGGGTGATTTCATCCCCTACACGGATGAGCAGATAGAGGCAGCCGTGCGCCGCTACCGGCGCGATCCTTACCGACCAGTCGTCGTGCTGTCAGATGCGCCCTTTGACGTGGTGTCGGTGCTGGAGGAACGCGTCGCCGATTTTCCCGGGCTAATTATCCAGGCATCGCCCAAGCGCTACTACCCGGACGGTGCAGTAGTGAGCGCTTTCGTCGGTTACACCGGCGAGATCAGCGATGCCGAGTTGGCACAGGCGGATTCGACTTACAAGGCTGGTCAGCAGATCGGCAAGCAGGGCCTCGAGAGCCAGTACGAGAGCCTGCTGCGAGGTCGAGAAGGGAAGAGCTTTATCGAGGTCGATGCCCTCAACCGCGTCGTGAAGCGGGAGAATGTGCGCCCCGACCTGTTGCCGGAAGCGCAGCAACCGTTGCGCACCAACGTGGACATGGACCTGCAGCGCTTCGTCTACAAGGTGCTGGAAGGAGACACGTCCATGACGGGCGCCATCATAGCGCTCGATCCAGCTACCGGTGGCGTGCTCGCCATGCACAGCAACCCGGGCTTCGACCCAAACCGATTCATTGGTGGCGTGAGTACGTCGTATTACGACTCTCTCAGCAACGACCCGCGGAAGCCGATGTACAATAAGGTCATCCAGGGACGCTATCCGCCGGCGTCCACGTTCAAGCTGGTGACCGCCGGAATCGCCATGGAACGCGGGCTGGTTACACTCGATACCCACATGCCGGTGCCGTGCCGTGGCGGTTATCAGTACGGCAGCCGCTGGTTTCGGTGCTGGAATCACAGCGGTCACGGCGACCTCTCGCTGCGTCAGGCGATAGCACTTTCTTGCGACGTCTACTTCTACCAGTTGGGACAACTCATCGGCTTGGAAGAGTTCCTCAAGGGCGGCATCGCCGTCGGAATGAACGACCGTAGCGGCATCGACCTTCCGAATGAGACCCGTCCGCGCTGGCCGTCGGACATCAAGTATTACGACGAGACCTATGGGCCGCGAAACTGGTCACGCGCGGTGACTCTTAACCTGTCCATAGGGCAGGGTGAGAACTCCCAGACCGTTGTGAACATGGCTCGTATCTTCACGGCTCTGGCGACGGACGGGACGTCGAAGAACCCGGAGGTTGTCGCTCGAGAGCCAATTACTCGTCGTTCGTTCAATCTCTCCCCGGATCAGCTATCGGGGCTACGAACGGCGCTCCTGGACGTGGTCTCGTCGCGCGGCACCGCTGGCGCATCAGCGATCCAGGGTGTCCAGATCGCTGGCAAGACTGGCACGGCGCAGAACTCTGAAGATCCCAATCGCGACCATGGATGGTTCGTCGGCTTCGCGCCGGCGGACGACCCCAAGATCGTCGTCGCGGTATTCATCCAGTTCGGTGAACACGGTTCAACCGCCGCCCGTTACGCGTCATCCATTATCGGCCACTATCTCAAGTCGGCGACGGCTCCCATCCCCGTCACCGAAGAGGGCCGGTGATCCGACGGACGGTTCGCGACGTCCCATTGGTGACGATCGCGCTCCTCCTCTCTCTCTACGGCATCGCCATCGTTTTCTCGGCGGGCCAGACTGACGTGCCTACGCTGGCACACTATGTCTGGCGCAACCAGCTCGTCTGGTTCGGTCTTGGGTTGATCGGGGCGTATATCGTGAGCCGGGCTTCCGTCCGACTGCTGGAATGGGCCGCTTGGCCTGCGTACTTGTTGACCATAGTCCTGCTCGTCGTGACCCTGGTTATCGGGCAGGGCTTCGGGACGGGAGCCAGTTCAAAGAGTTGGCTGGTGATCGGTGGAGTGAGACTGGGACAGCCAGCCGAACTGGCGAAGCTGACGGTAGTGCTCATGCTGGCTCGCGTGCTGGCCAGCCGCCGTGAGGCTCCCCAATCGCTACTGCAACTCTGGCTGCCGGCGCTGGTGGTAGCCGTGCCCTGGCTGCTAATCATGGCGCAGCCAGATCTCGGAACGGGAATCGTGTTCATCGGCATCTTCTTCGCCATGCTCTTCTGGGCTGGCGTTCCGTGGCCGTTGCTCATTCTTATCGCCAGTCCGGGCGTGAGCCTGATCCTCTCTTTCAGCACATTCTGGTGGGGCGGCTGGTTCCTTCTTCTGCTCGCCCTCGTGCTCTGGTACAAGCCGTTCCTGGCGGAGGGCATAGCGCTGGTCGTCGCTAACGTGACCACAGGCGTGCTTGCTCCCATACTCTGGGACAGCATGGCGCCGTACCAGCAGAAGCGGCTCCTGGTCTTTCTGAATCCCAACATTGATCCACGCGACGCCGGCTATCACGTCATCCAGTCTCGTGTCGCCATCGGATCGGGCGGGTGGTTCGGAAACGGCTATCTGGAGGGCACCCAGAAACGGCTAGCTTTCCTGCCCGAACAGCATACCGACTTCATCTTCGCCGTCGTTGGCGAGGAACTGGGCTTCCTCGGCGTTTCTCTCGCCCTCGCTCTCTTCCTCCTGCTCTTCTTGCGCATAGTCCGGGTGGCGCAGCGATCGAACGAGCCGTTCAGCGGACTGGTCGCGTTCGGCCTACTGTCCAGTTGGCTGGTGCACGTCATAGTGAACGTCGGCATGACGCTTAACCTCATGCCTATCACCGGTATTCCGCTGCCATTCTTCAGCTACGGCGGCTCGTTCATGATGGCAAGTTGGCTGGCGATCGGAATACTTTTGCGCATCTCGAGCGAAGGAAGAGGACAGCCCGGTCAGTTGTCTATCTGATCGCGCTGGAGGGCTTTCTCGCCTGACGCAACAGTAAAAGTCCGGCCCGTCGGCACGTCGGCGAACCCGTCAGTCCCTTGCCGGGGCACCCCCAGGGCGTCACATTTCGCGCCATGGCATGGTTCCGTAAAGAGAAGAAGCCCCGCACCCCGCGCCGAGAGCGCCTCGAGATCCCCGCCGATGCGTGGGAGAAGTGTGAGGCGTGTGGCCACACGGACATCCGCGAGAAGTTCGTGCGGAATCTCAACGTCTGTCCGGAGTGCGACTTCCACCGGCGAATCCGGGCTATCGAGTACGTTGGCATCCTCCTCGACGATGGCACTTTTGAGGAGACCGAGTCCGACATGCACTCGGCCGATCCTCTCGGCTTTCCCGAGTATCCGCAGCGGCTCAAGCGAGCGGCCACCAACGCCGGAGATTCCGATGCAATCCTGACCTCGTCAGGTCAGTTGCACGGTCTGCCGGTGAACCTGGGAGTGATGGATTTCGCCTTCATGGGTGGCTCGATGGGCTCCGTTGTGGGTGAGAAGATCGCTCGCCTTGGCCAACGTTCGTTGGAGCGCAAGCATCCATTGATCCTGGTCTCCGCATCTGGTGGAGCACGCATGCAGGAAGGCGTGCTGTCGCTGATGCAGATGGCCAAGGCGTCAGTTATGCTGTCGCAGCTGGCCGAACGGCGGATCCCGTACGTTTCCATTCTCACCAACCCAACAACCGGCGGCGTGAGCGCTAGCTTCGCCATGCTGGGCGATGCCATTCTAGCCGAGCCTGGCGCGGTGATTGGCTTTGCCGGCCCGCGCGTCATCAAGCAGACAATCGGTCAGGACCTCCCGGAAGGTTTCCAGACCGCCGAGTTTCTGCTTGAGAAGGGAATGCTCGACGGAGTCGTGCACCGCAGTGAGTTGAAGTCGACAGTGGGTCGATTGATGCGCCACATGACTGGAAAGCCGGCCTCTACCGGCTGGGTCTCGTCCTGACGTCAGCCGACGCCGAGTACGAGCAGGCGCTCGACTTTCTCTTTCAGCGTACTACCGGGGCAGTGCGCCTCGGGCTGGAACATACGCGCGCGTTCCTTGATCACCTTGGGCGTCCGCAGCTGTCGCTAGGGCGTGTTGTGCACCTGGCTGGCACGAACGGCAAGGGGAGCACGGCAGCGACCCTGGAAGCGCTGTTGAGGCGCCGTGGGCTTCGAGTGGGCAAGTACACCTCCCCCCACCTCATCGACTTTCGTGAGCGCATAGTGGTGGATGGTGATTCAATCCCCGCCACACGGGTGACGGCTTTCATCGCCCATGAACTGCCGGCGATCGAGCGGATGGACATCACCTTCTTCGAAGCCACGACTGCACTCGCACTTCTCTACTTTGCGGAGATGCAGGTAGATGCGGCAGTGATCGAGACCGGGCTGGGCGGACGGCTTGACTCGACTAACGTGATTGTGCCTGATGTCGCCGTGGTCACGAGTATCGGCATCGACCATGTCGAGTATTTAGGAAGCACTCTCGAGTCCATCGCCGGCGAGAAGGCCGGGATCTTTAAAGCTGGCGCCGCGGCGGCCATTGGCGATGCGAATCCGTCCATCGCATCCCTGCTCAGCGATCGTGCGCTTGCCGCCGGATCCACGCCGGTTGTAACCCTGCTCGACCGCGGTTGGCCTTCGGACATCGTGGTGTCGGGAGAAGGAACCAGCTTCACGCTTCGAGATGCTTCCGGTGTCGACCGACGCTGGCGGACTCCGCTGGTTGGGCGACATCAGGCGGCCAATGCCGCTGTCGCCCTGCTCGCTCACGACCTCCTCGGACCGGATACGGCGTTGACCGCGGATGCGTGCCAGGAAGCGCTGGATGGCGTGCGCCTGACCGGGCGGTTCGAACGCCGAGGCGAATTCATCTTTGATGTTGCGCACAACCCGGCCGGTTCGGGTGTGCTGGCCGCCACCCTCGCCCACGTGCAGCCGGCACGGCCAGTCGTGACGGTTCTGGCAGTGCTGTCGGACAAGGATTGGCGGGGAATGATGGAGCAGTTGGCTCCCCACACCGACCTCTTCGTCCTCACCATGGCTCCCTCAGCGCCGGCCAACCGGTTGTGGGATCCGCAAGCCGCCCATGCGTACGCGGCGGCCGCTGGTTGGGCATCAGTCGTGGAGCCCGATCTTGGAATCGCCCTGGAGCGCGCCCGGCATCATGGAGCAACGGTGGTGGTGACTGGATCGTTCCATACTGTGGGTGACGCGTTGGCGCGCTTGCCGGCCGCTTCTCGCGCTGGGTAGATTGCTGGGATGGCCCGTAATCCGTTACCTGGTTTTCGCGACTTCTATCCCGCCGAGTTCTCCCATCGTGCACACGTCATGGGCGCCTGGCGCGCGGTCGCGCACCGGTTCGGCTTCGTCGAATACGACGGGCCGCCGCTGGAGCCGCTGGACCTGTACACACGGAAGAGCGGCGAGGAGATAGTCGGTCAGCTCTACAACTTCGAAGACAAGGGTGGCCGGGAGGTGGCGCTTCGCCCGGAGATGACACCGACGTTCGCGCGCATGGCTGGCGCTCGCGCCAGCGCGCTTCGTAAGCCGGTGCGCTGGTTCAGCGTGCCCCAGCTCTTCCGTTATGAACGGCAGCAGCGCGGCCGACTGAGAGAGCACTTCCAACTCAACGTGGACATAGTCGGAGAGACCGACGTCGCCGCTGACGCAGAATTGCTCGCGGTTGCCATCGAGGTCATGCGCGAACTCGGGCTGAGTGCTACCGACGTGCAGGCCCGGGTTTCCGACAGGCGCCTCCTGACGGCGCTACTGGGCGAGATTGGCGTCACTGATGAGCAGTTGGGCGTCGCCTATGCGGTGATCGACAAGATCGAGCGTGAGCCGCGCGACGTCAGCACTCGGCGGCTCGTCGAAGCGGGCGTGGACGACGAGGTAGCGGTCGCTCTTCATGAACTGGTCGCCCCCCGTCCATATGCTGAGCTGCGTGCGGCGCATGCGCACCGGGCGGCGGCGACGGAGCATTTCGCCCGACTGGATCGCTACCTGGAGACGCTGCACGCGCTAGGCGTGGCAGATTGGGTGAGCGTGGACCTGACGATCGTTCGCGGCCTCGATTACTACACCGGTATCGTCTTTGAGCTGTTCGACGCGAAGGGCGAGCTGCGGGCGATCTGCGGCGGCGGGCGGTACGACACCCTTCTGGCGGCGCTCGGTGACGCCGACCTTCCGGCGCTGGGGTTCGGCATGGGCGACGTCGTCCTCACCGAGCTTTTGCGTGATCGTGGCCTGCTCCCTGACCCCTCGCCATCGCTGGACTACTGGGTGGCTCCGGCAGACGATTCGCAGCGACTGGCCGCGACCCACGTCGCCGGCGTTCTGCGTCGTGACTGGTCCCGCTCCGTCGAATACCCGCTGCGCGTGCAGAGCCTGGGCAAGCAGCTCAAGTCCGCCACGGCTGCCGGTGCCCGGCTGGCAGTGATCGTACACGATCCAGACCACGCTACCGTGCGTGATCTCGGCCGACGTGCCCAGTTCGACGTTGACCTCCCTCGCTGGCTTGCCGGCGAGATGACCGTAAAGCCGGACGGTGGATTCGATATACCATTCCGACCCGACGCCGCTGACAGCGTCTTCGACGCCCTGCCCGATCCCTCCCTTCCTGATCATGGCTGACGATAAGAAGCTCACACCGCGCTCCGAGGACTTCAGCGCGTGGTACAACGAGGTCGTCCTGCGCGCCGAGCTGGCCGACTACTCGCCTGTCCGCGGCTGCATGGTTATCCGACCGGAAGGTTACGGGATCTGGGAGCGTATGCAGCGCGCCCTGGACGACATGTTCAAGGCCACCGGCCACCGGAACGCGTACTTCCCGCTGCTCATCCCGGAGAGCTTCCTGCAGAAAGAGGCCGAGCACGTGGAGGGCTTCGCGCCGGAGGTAGCGGTCGTCACCCACGGTGGTGGGAAGAAGCTGGAAGAGCCGCTGGTTATCCGGCCCACTTCGGAAACGATCATCTACGCGATGTTCGCCAAGTGGGTGCAGAGCTACCGCGACTTACCGCTGCTCTACAACCAGTGGGCGAACGTCATCCGCTGGGAGATGCGCACGCGCCTCTTTCTGCGCACGATGGAGTTCCTCTGGCAGGAAGGTCACACCGCCCATGCTACCCATGAAGAGGCAATCGAGGAGACGCTGCGGATGCTCGGCGTCTATCGCGACTTCATGGAAGGTTGGATGGCGATGCCGGTGATCACCGGTCGGAAGAGCGATTCGGAGCGGTTCGCCGGTGCGCTACGCACGTACTCGTGCGAGGCGATGATGCAGGATAATCGAGCTCTCCAGGCCGGCACCTCGCACGACCTCGGTCAGAATTTCTCGCGCGCCTTCGAGCTGCAGTTCCAGTCCGAAGAGGGCACTCAGGAGTATGCCTGGAACACCAGTTGGGGCGTCTCCACGCGACTCATTGGCGCCCTCGTCATGACCCATGGTGACGACATCGGCCTCAGAACGCCGCCGCTGCTCGCGCCCACTGAACTCGTCATAGTGCCGATATACCGGAAGGATGACGAGCGCGACCGCGTCCTGGCCGCGGCCCGCGGAATCGCTGACCGGCTGGCCGAATGGGATCGCCGTAGCCCGGCGAGTCTGCGCGTCCATCTTGATGCGCGAGAGGGCATCAAGCCCGGCGCCAAGTACTACGAGTGGGAGTTGCGCGGAGTGCCCCTTCGTTTGGAGATCGGTCCCCGGGACCTGGAGCAGAACCAGGGCGTCCTGGTGCGCCGGGACACGCGGGAGAAGCGCGCCGTCTCGCTGGATTCCATCGGCGAGGAAGTGGCTGAGCTTCTACAGACGATGCAGACCGACATGCTCATTGCCGCCCGTGAGCGGAGAGAGGCGAACAGCGTGCGCGGACCGATCACCTACGATGAGTTCAAGGAGCTGATGGCAGGCGCCGGGGCGTTCGTTTATGCCGGTTGGTGCGGTAGCGCGGCCTGCGAAGCCGAGGTCAAGGCGGAAACGAAGGCGACGATTCGTTGTCTTCCCGACGAGGAGTTCAGATCGGCCGTGACCCCGACGCATTGCCTCAGGTGCGGTGGTCCTTCCACCGACGAGGCGCTGTGGGCTCGAGCGTACTGACCGCTTCCTTCCGTCGAACCGGAGACAGCAACGCCCTCGACTGCGAGGGCGTTGCTCTGTCGCGGATCGCTGACGCGGTCGGCACGCCGGTATTCGTTTACAGCGTCGCCGAGATCCGTCTGCAGTACGAAAAACTGGCCACGGCCCTGGCCGGTATACCGCACCGGATTCACTACAGCGTCAAGGCCAACTCCAGCCTCGGCGTGCTGACAGTGTTGAGGGAGCTAGGAGCCGGAGTGGACATCGTGAGCGGTGGCGAACTTCAGCGTGCCCTCCTGGCCGGCTTTACCGGTGACGACGTCGTCTTCAGCGGGGTGGGGAAGACCGCCCTGGAGATCCGACAGGCGCTCCGGGCCGGAGTACGCTTCTTCAACGTGGAGTCGGAGGGCGAACTGCGGGCGATTGACGTGCTCGCTGGCGAGGATGGCGTGATTGCGCCAGTGGCCATACGTGTCAACCCCGAAGTCGATGTTGACACCCCGCACGAGTACACCCGAACAGGCGGTCGCGGTCACAAGTTCGGCATACCGTACGACGAGGCCGAAGCAGTGTCGCTCCTCGCGATGGAGCTTCCCAATGTGCGACTGGTCGGGCTGGACATGCACGTTGGATCGCAAATGACCCGAATGGCGCCATATGAGCACGGTGTCACGCGCCTACTGGAACTCGTCGAGCGGTTGCGTCCGATTGCCGGCGTCCACCTCCGCTGGCTGGATCTGGGCGGTGGTTTGGCGGTGCCGTACGACGTCGGGGCTGATGAGGTAGACCTGGACGCGTTCGCCGAGGTGGCGCGGCAGGCCTCCGACGCTACTGGACTCGAAATCGTTATCGAGCCGGGTCGGTTCGTAGTGGCCAATGCTGGCGTGCTCGTCACCCGCGTCCTTTACCGAAAGCGCAGCGGAGGCAAGGACTACGTCATTGTTGACGCCGGGATGACGGAGTTGCTACGGCCGTCGCATTATCAGGCCCATCATGGCGTGGAGCGCGTTGAGCAGCCACCGGTAGAGCTCCTCGACAGCCGCGGTTTAGTGGACGTCGTGGGTCCCGTTTGCGAGAGTGGGGACTTCCTTGCCCTGGACCGGGAGCTCGGGTCCGTCGAACCCGGCGACCTCCTTGCGATACTGTCTGCCGGCGCCTACGGCTACGTGATGGCGTCCAATTACAACTCGCGTCAGAAACCGCCCGAAGTGCTTGTCGATGGAAACAGGTTCGGGGTGGTGACGGATCGCGAATCAATAGATGATCTCACGCGCCTCGAGCGCACAGTGCCTGCCTGGAGGGAATGATGCGACTGGGCCTGATAGCCGATAGCCACGACCGCCTGCCGGCCATAGCCGCGCTGATCGCCCAGTTCCAGGAACGGGGCGTGGAGATGGTGCTGCATGCGGGTGACTTCTGTTCACCGTTTTCCCTCGCGCCGCTACACGCCCTGACCGTACCGGTGGTCGGCGTCTTCGGGCGCAACGACGGTGATCACCCTGGACTCTCGGCAGCGGCGTCACGTGGATTGGCGACCGAACTGTTCGAGTCTCCGCACAGCCTTGAAGTGGGCGAGCGGCGTATTCTGCTAGTTCATGACGTGGGCGAGGTTTCCGAACACTCGCTCGCCGGTCACGATCTCGTCATCCATGGCTGCCAGCATCGCCAGGAGATGAAGCATCGTGGAAGTACGCTGCTCGTCTGCCCGGGCGAGGCCTGCGGTTGGTTGAATGGATCGCCCGGTGCAGCCATCATCGATCTCTCGAACAATGAGGTCGAGTTCCTGAAGCTCGGTGGACCCGAATGGAAGGCCTGACGTGAGCAGCCGCATACTCATCATTGACTACGGTTCGCAGTACACACAGCTGATCGCGCGACGGGTTCGCGAGGCACGAGTGTACTCCGAGATACATCCGCCCACGCGCTCCCTGGAGTGGATCCGCGACTGGGCGCCCACGGGGATCATCCTCAGTGGCGGGCCCAACTCGGTGTACGACGAGGGTGCGCCGACAATCGACCGTGAGGTGCTCGACCTCGCGCCAGTGCTTGGCGTGTGCTACGGCATGAATCTCATTGCTCACCTTGAAGGTGGCACGATTGAGCCGGCGGACAGGCGTGAGTACGGCCGGCAGCCGGGCGGCCTGTTTGAAGGGTTCGCGGCGGGCGAGAAGACCACAGTCTGGATGAGCCATGGAGACCAGGTGCGAACCCTGCCCGAAGGCTACATACCTATTGCCCGCACCGGGAATAGCCCGATTGCCGCTTTTCGGCATCAGACGCGACCCATTTATGCGGTGCAATTCCACCTGGAAGTAGCTCACTCGCCGCGCGGCGGCGAACTCCTGTCCAATTTCCTCTTCGAGGTCTGCCACGCGACGCCCAGCTGGACAGCTGGCGCCTTCATCGAGGACGAGTCGACGAAGATCACCGAACTGGTGGGAAAGTCGCGCGTGATCTGTGGCCTGTCCGGAGGCGTCGACTCATCGGTTGCCGCTACGCTCGTCCATCGCGCCATCGGCGACCAGTTGACGTGCATCTTTGTCGACACTGGCCTGCTGCGGCTGCATGAGCGGGAGCAGGTGGAGCGCACCTTCCGCGCCCATCAAGGCCTGCGATTGATCACCGTGGATGCCTCGACCCGGTTCCTGGATGCGCTGGCCGGCATCGAGGAGCCGGAGGAGAAGCGGCGCCGCATCGGTCATACCTTCATCGATGTGTTCGAGGAAGCCGCGGCGGAGGTCGGCGACGACGTCGACTTCCTCGTCCAGGGCACGCTCTACCCGGACGTCATTGAGTCGTTCTCACCGACTGGCGGGCCGTCAGTCACGATCAAGACGCACCACAATGTGGGTGGACTCAAGCCGGACATGAAGTTCAGGCTCATCGAGCCGCTGCGAGAGCTGTTCAAGGACGAGGTGCGCAACGTGGGCCGCGAACTGGGGCTGCCGGAGGAGATGGTTGGCCGGCATCCGTTCCCTGGCCCGGGACTGGCCATCCGGATCCTGAGCGATGTCACTAAGGAGAAGTTGGACGTGCTCCGGCGCGCCGACTCCATCTACATCGAGGAGATCCGCGAAGCGGGACTCTACGATGAGATCTGGCAGGCATTTGCTGTACTTCTACCAGTGCGTAGTGTGGGCGTCATGGGCGACCAGAGGACGTACGATAACGTCGTCGGGATCCGCGCGGTGACGAGCACCGACGGCATGACGGCGGACTGGTATCCATTCCCGCACGAAGTGCTAGCACGTATCTCGAACCGCATCATCAACGAGGTGCGCGGTGTTAACCGGGTGGTGTATGATGTCAGCTCCAAACCGCCGGCGACGATCGAGTGGGAGTGACTTGACGTCTGCAGTGCCAGGCATTGAAAAGTATCAGGACACTCGTCAGCCCGCGTCAGAGTAGGCCAGGCACCGTAGGATCAACCATATAAGTTCATCGAGCCTGACGGCTTGGCGGCCTGGACCAAACGACGGAGGCGCATGGTGAACAGCTTGCAGCATAGTTTCGACCGCGTGCGCGCCGCTACGCGTCGGGACCGCCTTCCTGATGCGGCAGAGCGAGTGCGGCGGCTGGCCGCACTGAAGACGCTTGTGGTCGAGAACCGCGCCGAGATCGCGCGCGCCATTGACGCCGATTTCGGAGGGCGGGCACAAGAGGAAACAGAGTTGATGGAGATCGTGCCGCTGTTGCAAGCGGTCCGACATGCCACCCGGCATCTCAGACGATGGATGCGCGATGAACGCCGCCCCGTTGCGCTGACCTTCCAGCCGGCGCGAGCGTGGCTACGCTACGAGCCACTCGGTGTCATCGGCATCGTTTCGCCGTGGAACTACCCACTTCTCCTGTCTCTTGGCCCGCTGGTCGATGCGCTAGCAGCCGGAAACCGCGCGATTCTGAAGCCCTCTGAGCTCACACCAACCTTTTCTGAGCTGCTCAGGCGGCTGGTGGCGGTGGCCTTCGCGGATGACGAGGTTCTTGTCGAGACTGGCGGAGTAGAGGTCGCCGAGGCCTTCACCGCGTTGCCCTTCGACCATCTGGTTTTCACCGGTTCGACCGCCGTCGGGCACAAAGTGATGCAGGCGGCGGCGCGGAACCTGACGCCGGTGACCCTGGAACTGGGCGGTAAGTCACCAGCCATCATCGCCTCGGACTATTCGCTTCAGAAGGCCGCGCGTTCGATCATTCTGGGCAAGTTCACCAACGCTGGCCAGACCTGCATCGCCCCGGACTACGTTCTGGTCCCCGCCGCCGAGGTTGATGCGCTCGCGCGCGAAATCATTGCCGGCATAGAGAGAGCATATCCGGGCCTGCAGGACAATGCGCAGTACAGCAGCATTATCAGTCAGCGCCACCGCGACCGGCTCGATGCAGCGCTCGATGAGGCGCAAAGCGCAGGCGCGCGACTTCTAAGGCCCAGGGGAGCAGAAGCAGGTCCGAAGCTCCCTCCCACGATTGTGTTGGATGCTCCTAAAGACTCGGTTCTCCTGACCGAAGAGATTTTTGGTCCCATCCTGCCCATAGTGCCCTACGGCGACCTTGACGAGGCACTCGCGTTCGTCAACGCGCGTCCCCGGCCGCTCGCGCTCTATGCGTTCACAAATGACCGGACGGTTCAGGCACGGATCCTCGATGGGGCGATTTCAGGCGGCGTGACGCTTAACGGCACTCTTCTGCACATCGCACAAAGCACTCTGCCGTTCGGCGGCATCGGCGCAAGCGGCATCGGTGCCTATCACGGGAGGGATGGCTTTCGCCGCCTGAGCCATATCCGGGCGGTGTACAAGCCGGGATTATTCAGCGCCTTCGAGCATTTAGGGCCGCCTTTCGGACGGCTGGCGAGGATCGCCACCCGCTTTCTGACTAGGTAAGAACTTGACGCAGATCCAGGGGCAGGTCGCGCTGGTCACCGGTGGTGGCTCGGGCATCGGCCTGTTGATGGGCGAGATTCTCCTGCGCAAAGGCGCCAGGAAATTGATCGTCTGGGACGTCAGTCAGTCCAACCTCGACAAGGCGCGCGAACGACTTGGCTCGGTCGGCCCAGTCAGCGAATTTGCGCGCGTGGACGTGTCGGACACGCCCGCGCTGCTTGCATCCGTCGAAGCCCTCAAGGCTACGGGCACTACAGTCGATATTCTAATCAACAGCGCAGGCATCGTGGTGGGTAAGACGTTCGAAGAACACAGCCACCAGGAAATCGACCAGATCATGAGCGTGAACATCTCCGCTCTGATGCATCTGACGCGCGCGCTATTGCCGGGCATGACCGCTCAAGGCCGCGGGCACATCGTCAATATATCCTCGGCGGCCAGCCTGGTTTCCAACCCGAATATGTCGGTTTATTGTGCGAGCAAGTGGGCGGTGGCCGGTTGGTCCGATTCCTTACGGCTTGAACTCGAGAAGAACCATCCCGGCATTCATGTGACCACCGTTCTGCCCTATTACATAGACACGGGGATGTTCGACGGGGTGACCTCACCCATACTACCAATATTGAAACCGCTGCCCACTGCCCGCCGGATTATCCAAGCGATCGAGGACAATCGCATCTTTCTGCGTGTGCCATGGCTGTTGAACTTCGTCCCACTGATCAAAGGTCTGCTACCGACGCGGGCCTTTGACCTGGTCGCGGGCCGCATGTTCGGCATATACGGAAGCATGGACCATTTCCGGGGCCGTGGGCATTGAAGTGCCCGCACCTGGGCGATGAGCACAGACTGTCGTTCATGTAAAAGGCTTTCGTTCAGCGATACCAGAACGTGTTTGCGTCAGTCGTCGCGCAACGTGATTGCCGGATCCACACGTATCGCCTGTAGCGCTGGCAGAGTCGTCGCCGCTACGGCCACCAGGGTCATGGTGAGTGCCGCCGATGCGAACACGGTGATGTCACCAGGGCTCACCGAGAAGAGCATCGCGGAGACGACGCGACCCAGCGCCGCGGCGGCAACGATTCCCACCAGGAGGCCCCAAGCCAGTAGGCCGCCTGCCTGCGCAGCTATCACGCGCAGCACGTTGGCCGGACGGGCCCCGAGCGCGATGCGCACGCCGATCTCCTTGGTGCGTTGCGCGACGGAGTACGCGATCACGCCGTACAGACCGATAGCAGCAAGAAACTGCGCTACGCCAGCCAGCAGTCCAAGCATCTGCACCGCGGCCTCTTGTGCGCGGAGCGGGGCCGTGATGTAGGACTCCAGCGGCATCGCGTTGAAGACCGGCACCGTCGGATCGACCGCGCTCACGACGTGCCGGATGTCGGACGCTGTCTGATCGGTGGGAAGAGCCGATCGCACGACGAACGTATAGCCGTTCTCCGGTCGGTACACCTGCCGCATCGGTACATAAAAATAGGGAGTGGGCGGATCGGTGAGTCGGTGATTCTTCACATTGTCCACGATACCAACGATCGTGAACCATCGGCCCCAGCCCTGCACCTTGATTCCGATCGACGCACGATCGCTCAGATAGCGCGCGACGAACGCCTGATTCACTATCATCACCGGTGCATGCGCGGAATCGTCGTCAATTCGGAAATCGCGGCCGGAGATGAGCGGAATCTGCAATGTCTTGAAAAAATCCGGTCCAACGGCGGCTCGGTACAGCTTCATGTTCTCTCCGGCCTGCGGTGCGTAGCCTTCCACGCGCACCGGTTCCCATGATCCCTCGCCCATGCTCATGGGCACGTAATCCGTATAGCTCACGGCCGTCACCCCGGGCTGCTGCCGGAGGTTCTCGGATACGCGGCGCATGAACCCATAGGCCTTGGCGGAATCGTATCCGGCAAGCGTGAGGCTCACCGAGCCCATGGCTACCTGGTCCGCGGAGAACCCGGGCGACACGTCGCGGGCCTGCCGGAAGCTCGCGTGGAATAGGCCCGCACCAACGAGCGCCACAACAGCGAGCGCCATCTCCCCCCCTACGAGCAGGCCACGCAGCCGGGCCACTTTGGCGCCGGCGCCGACCGCTCCTCGGCCGCCATCGTTCAGCGCGTCGCCCAACTGTTCGCGTGTACCATGCAGCGCTGGAGCGACGCCGGCCAGCAGCGTTACCGCCACCGCTAGCCCAACCGTGAACAGCAAGACCTCGGGGCCGAGATGGGAGGTAGTGAACGCTGGTGTCTCGAACGACGGAATTATCCAACTGAGCGCGCCCGCCAGCCATATGCTACACAACAGGCCGAGCGCTGACCCAACCACTACGAGCAACGACGCTTCGGTGAGCAGTTGCCGCACCAGCCGCCGGCGCGGGGCGCCGAGCGCCAGCCGCAGCCCAAATTCTCGCCGGCGACTCATGGCCCGGGCCAGCAGCAGATTCGCCATATTCGCGCAGACAATCAGCAGTACCAGCCCGCAAGCTCCGAGGAGAACCAATAAGGGTGCTCGCAGGGCGTTCTGCACGCCGGAATGCGAGCGCCAGAGCGGAAGCAGCACACCGCCCACGCCCTCGCTTTCGGCACCGTTCGCCTTAGCCATAAGTGCGCCGAACGTCTGCACCTCCTGGCGGGCTACGGACGGATCCACGCCAGGTGCTATGCGCGCCAGCACGCGGAACATGCGTGTGCCGCGATCCTGCAGCATCCAGCCGCCGGTTGGCACGATCTGGCCGAGTGTCGTCGCGGGAATCCAGAGTTGGAGGTCCAGACCTGGCATCGAGCCGTTAAAGTCCTTCGGCGCGACCCCGATGATGGTGAATGGATACCTGTTGATCTCGATGCTTGAGCCGATCACCGACTGGGCGCCCTGCCACTGCGTCATCCACAAGTCGTAACTGATCACCGCCACCGGCGTCGGCACGGTGTCCAGCCGGGTTGGAAAGAAGCGGCCGAGCGCAGGACGCACTTCCAGGACGTCGAAGAAATTGGCGGAGACGAGCTCCCCCCAGCGGAGGGTGCTGTGTTCAGCGTCGCCCACTGCCAGCGACGTGGACATCGTCGCTGTCAGCCCGCTGAACGATTGGAGGTATTGCCTGTAGTCGCGGAAGTCGAGCCATGAAGTGGCGATCGGTGTCCCCGAACCCGTAGTCGACTCGAGCGCCTCCACGCGCGCCGGATTGCTGGCCCCCGGTAGTGGGTCGAGCAGGATGGTGCGCGTCCAGCTGAACACCGTGGTCGTAGCCGCGATGCCAACGGCGAGCGTGACGACAATGATCGCCGTGAACGCCGGCGACCGCCGGAGCTGCCTCAGGGCATAGCGCAGGTCCATGAAGAACGACTCGAGCATCGGCCACTGCCAGGGGTCACGCGCCTCCTCTTTTAGGCGCGTGACATTGCCGAAGGCGCGATGTGCGGCGGCCGCGGCGTCGGCGGGAGACATGCCCCCCGCGACCAGATCGTCAATCCGTTCATCGAGATGGGCCTGCATCTCCGACGATAGATCGTCGTAGATCCGGCGGCGGCGGAGCAACCGATCGATGAGGGTCACGATTCCCCCAGCTCTAGCACGAGATTGATTCCCTGGAACATGCGGTTAAAGCTCGACACCTGGCGAGTGAGGTGCTTGGCGCCGGCCGCGGTGAGACGGTAGATGCGCACGCGGCGATTGTTGGCCGACACGCCCCACTCGGCGTCCACCAGTCCATCCTTGAGAAGCCGCTGCAGCGCCGGATAGAGCGACCCCTCTTCTACCTGGAGCAGGTTGTTCGATGCCTGCTGTATGCGCTGCACGAGGGCGTACCCGTGCATGTGCTCCTGTTTGAGCAGGCGCAGCACCATCATCTCGAGTGCGCCGGGAAAGAGATCGCGTGGCTTCGAATTGGGCATGTTGTGGCCTGGGCGGTGATCGGAGCAGATCGACTACACCTTGTTCGTCGATGCCTAGACGAAACTAGTATTCGCCCGGCGGCGCTGTCAAGCGCTTCGGATTGCATCGGTCGCCGTACTGGCTTCGGACGGCCACATGGTGCGGAGGCCCGCACGCAGAACTTTGCCGTGGCCGTTGGGCGCTAGCCTAACTCACACGGCCATCGGACATCACTCGCCGTTGCTCGTGGCGGGCGGAAGTTGACTACCCGGTTCCAGAGCGGCTTTCGATTCCGACGCGAGGTTTGCCACGGGAAGAGTTTCGAGTTCACGAATACGTCGCTCAAGGCCCTCGAACTCGGCACGTATTCCCAGCTTCGCCTCGATCGCGCGCACGTAGCGCCGCGCCCAGTAGAGGCCGCCGCCGAGCGCGACTCCCCAGAATGTGACGGCTGAAATGAAGATCGGACCGAGCATTCAGATTGCGCCTCGCAGAGTCACCCCGGTGGAACCTCCCGGCCCGATCCCGACACGTTAGGATCGCCACCCCGTCCATCGAGTTCAGCGTTCCCATCGGTAACGGGCAACCTCGCCTGGGCGAAAAGTATGGTATCGGCAACTTCAGGCCAACCCTGACCACTCAGCGCCGGAAGAACTCCGCCCTGTGCCGTGCCGACGTGTGTAGCTGCTGTTGTCAATCGACACGAGCGAGTGACCGCCGATGATATGACTGACTGACCCTCTAGTCGGCCGGCATGCCCGCCGAGCGCGGGGAGCGAGCGATGGACGATACCCCGGTGGCGCTCTGCGCCTCGGATGTCACCGGCGACCCAGGGCGATTCGGTGCCGGGTGCGAGGTAGCCTTTAATGGCATTACGCGCGCAGCAAACTTCCTGGCGATGCACTTCGCCGCCCAGCTCAGGGTATGGAGGCGTAAACTGGTGGCCACAACGTCGGTTGTTGGCACGAGTTCGCGCTGCCGCTCTCCCTCGGAACAACGACCAGGGCAGATAGCGCAATGAGGAAAGGTGATGCGCCCGCCGCACCGGCGTTGAAGGGCTGTAGGAGTTGCATGTCAGGCACGAAGGAGAACCTCCAACCAATGGTCAGGTTGCGGGCGGTTCTCGTAGGCCCAGGTGGTCAGCCAACGATGTCGCCTAGTAGCGCAGTCACACAGTGTGCTGGACAGACCCTCCAAATACGCGCAGTATCTGAAAGAAACTGCGACCATAACATGCTGCGCGACCGAGTCGATGCCGTATGGTGTTGCTAAGCACGCAGGCGGAGACAAGGCCCGTTCGGGGAAAGGGCGCAATAGTTCCGGTGCCAACAACAGCGGAAAGACATCGGCCATCACCGCGCTGCGCTATTTCCTGGTCGATCGGGAACGATCAAATTTTTGCTTCAACGATTTCACGCTCTCGCATTGGTCGGCGATCAACGCGATGGGCACCGCATGGGAGGTGTGTTCTGAGGCGGACCAGCCGCTCCCAGAGCCCGAATGGGATGCGGTATTGCCGCTCCTCGATGTCTGGCTGCACGTCGCCGATAACGAAGTTCACTACGTGCAGAAGATCCTGCCCACCCTCGATTGGGATGGGTGTCGGCTGGGTGTGCGCATGCGCCTTGAGCCGAAGGACGCCGCGCAGTTGCAGCACGACTATGTAACGGCACGGTCCCTTGCGTTGAAGTTACAGGCAGTCGGCGCTGGCATCCACGAGGATCACGGCAACGTCGCTGCCGCTTTCCAGGTAACAATTTGGCCACAGAACCTTGTCGAGTTCCTGCAGCGCCGTTTGGTGGCGTTCTTCACGGTTAAGTGGTACGTGCTTGATCCTGCTGACTGCATCGATCCGGATCATGGCGTGGCCAAGCCGCAACCGCTCAATGGGAGCGAGCCAATCGACGGAGACCCGTTTCGCGGGCTCATTCGCATCGACGAGATCAGTGCTCAGCGCGGCTTCGGTGTGGTGGGTGAT